>OHJC01000017.1_pt1 | contig 100766 bp, 82 predicted proteins | sample 1568461 | NCBI WGS metagenome assembly OHJC01 (sample SAMEA3879535, study PRJEB24766) | human gut metagenome | biome: human-associated habitat; feature: feces | place: USA | collected 1985/1987 | reverse complement strand
GGCCACGATTCTTTCCGCGAGGGGCAGGACAGAATAACGGACAGCCTGCTCGGCGGGCGCGATGTTCTCGGCATCATGCCCACGGGCGCCGGGAAGTCGATATGCTATCAGGTGCCCGCACTCATGTTTGACGGCATCACTATTGTCGTCTCCCCGCTCATCTCTCTAATGAAAGATCAAGTCAGCGCGCTCGTCCAGTCGGGCGTCGCCGCCGCATACATAAACAGCTCATTGACCCACGCGCAGTATCTGAAAGTGCTGCAAAACACGGAGAGCGGCAAATATAAAATAATTTATGTCGCACCGGAGCGGCTCTGCGCGCCCGCTTTTCTCGGAATATGCCGCAATCTCAATATATCCATGGTTGCGGTCGACGAGGCGCACTGCGTCTCGCAATGGGGTCAGGATTTTCGCCCGAGCTATCTGAAAATACCCGATTTTATTGACGCTCTTAACTCCCGTCCCGTTGTCGGCGCGTTTACCGCTACCGCCACGGGAGCCGTCAGAGATGATATAAAAACGCTGCTCAGGCTCGTCTCCCCGCTCGTTGTCACAACGGGCTTCGACAGGCCGAACCTGTTCTTTTCTGTCATGCAGCCGAAGAACAAATCGATCGAGCTGATGAAGCTGATAAAAGAGCGCAAGAATGAATCCGGCATAGTTTATTGCTCGACGCGCAAGGCGGTCGAGGAAGTGTGCGAACTGCTTCAAAAAAACGGATTCGCCGCTACCCGCTACCACGCGGGGCTTGATGAAAATGAACGCAGGCGCAACCAGGACGATTTTGTCTATGACCGCGCGACGATAATGGTCGCCACAAACGCATTCGGCATGGGGATCGACAAATCGAATGTCTCGTTCGTCATCCACTACAACATGCCGAAGAATATGGAGAGCTACTATCAGGAGGCGGGACGCGCCGGGCGCGACGGCAGGGGTGCGGACTGTATTCTGCTCTACAGCGCAAAGGATGTGCGGACGAATCAGTTCTTAATAAACAACTCCGAGCCGAACCCCGACCTCACCGAGGACGAGCAGGAAGAGGTCAGACGGCGCGACAGAGAGCGGCTCAAGCAGATGACTTTTTACTGCACGACGCACAAGTGCCTGCGTAAATTCATACTCGAATATTTCGGCGACAAGGGCCCCGAGCGGTGCGAAAAGTGCTCCAACTGCCTCTCGAATCACGAGAACACGGATATCACGGTTGACGCGCAGAAGATAATGTCATGCGTCGCACGGACGGGTCAGCGATACGGCAAAAAAGTAATTTGCGATGTCCTGCGCGGGAGCAAAAACGAGCGGCTGATATCCGCCGGGCTGAGCAGACAATCGACCTACGGCATAATGGCGGACTGCCCCGAAAAGCGGCTGCGTGACATCATCGACCATCTCTGCGAAAACGGATACATGACCGCACAGGGCGACGAATACCCGATACTCAAACTCGCGCCGAAGAGCTGCGGAGTTCTGACGGGTCAGGAGACGCTGCGCATGATGCTCGAGATACCGCAGAAAAAGAAAGCTGCCGCCGCAAAAGACGCTCCGCTCCCGCCGGCGGACGAAAAGCTCCTCGCCGCGCTCAAGGATCTGCGAAAAAGTCTCGCCATGCGCCAGAGCATACCGGCTTATGTCGTCTTCACCGACGCGACGCTTGTCGATATGTGCCGCCTCAAACCGAAAACGCAGGAGGAATTTATGGAGGTCTCCGGAGTCGGTCAGGCAAAATCACAGCGCTACGGAGAAGTTTTCCTCGCAGTCATTGCAGAATTTTCGGAATAAATTTAAAAAGCAGGTCACCGGATATCCGATGACCTGCTCTGTTTTTTATGCCGTTCTTTGCTTGTTATATACGAACATTCCCACTCCCGCGCCGCAGATGAGTACATAGCCTATGACGCTCAGGACATCCGGCACATCGCCAAAGACGAAAAGTCCGAGCGCCGCGGCGAAGAGCACCTGCGTGTAGTCATAGACCGAAATCTCCTTCGCCGGCGCGCAGATATACGCCCGAGTTATTCCTATCTGACCGACGCAGGCGAAAGTCCCCGCGAGGACGAGATAAATAAGCTGCATAGCGCTCATATGCTTGTACCCCGCTATCATAAACGGCAGGCACAGCGCGCACGAAAACGCGGAGAACCAGAAGATTATCCGCTTGCTGTCCTCTTTTCTTGAGCCGAGACGGCGCACGAAAGTATAGGCTATTCCCGCACCCGCTCCGCCGAGAAGCCCCGCGACAGCCGCAAGCACTTCGGGATTGTCAAGCCCCGGCTTTATGATGCACATGCTGCCCGCGAACGCAACGCACACGCCCGCTATCTGAACTATGCTCGGGCGCTCTTTGAGCAGAATTACAGAGAATATTATCGCAAAAAACGGCGAGAGTTTGTTGAGCATATTCGCGTCCGACAGGTTGAGTTTACCTATCGCGTAGAAATTGCACAGCATGCCGAGAGTGCCGAAAAAGCAGCGCCCGAAAAGATCGGGGATATTCTTTTTCGCGGGCACGAATCCTGTTTTATCGCGCAGCATCATGATAAAAATAAAAATCAGCGCGATAAAATTCCTGAAAAACGCCTTTTGAAACGAGGGCAGGTCTCCCGCGAGCTTGATAAACATCGACATCAGCGAAAAGCCGAACGCCGCCAAAATTATATAGAAAACACCTTTTGTCTTTGAGCTGAGTTTTGTCATAGGCTTCCGCCTTTTTGTTTGATAGCGCGGTGCGCTCCGAATATTATTATACCACCGATATCAAAATATAAAAAATCCGGAACACCTAAGCATTCCGGACATATTATCAAAGCTTCACAGCAGGCTCTCGCCGCGCTCTTCGAGAAATTTCTTTACTTCGTCGAGCGTCGGTATCGACGCGGACGCGCCCGGGCGCGAGACTGCGACAGCCGAAGCCGCCGAGGCAATTTTCAGCGCGCAGGCGGGATTTGTCAACGCCGCGCTTTTCGGGGACTGTCCCCCTGCACAGTTTTATCTCGTCGAGCTCGCTCGGCTCGTCAAATTCATAGTCCTTTTTGAGCGGAGTGCGGGACACTATATCAAACATGACATCCGCTATGCGCTCTTTATACTCGCCGCCCGGAAGATGAGAAACAGCCTTGAAAAGCTCCTCGTATTCATCGATATCTATGCCCTCTTCGCGAGACTGCCTGAACTCAACCATCAGCTCCTCGGAATACAGCTCCCACGGATGGAGCGACGGATAGTCGGGTCAGACGCCCGCCCTGCGTTTTTCGTCGCGGACGCGCTCGGTGCAGCCGGTCAGCAATTCATCGAGCGAAACATTGAGTGTCTGCGAGAGTATTATCAGATTGTCCACCGACGGCTTCGCGTGGTCGCTCTCCCACCTCTGCACCTACTGGCTCGAAACGGAGCACTTCTGCGCGACATCGTCGCGGGTCAGCCCCGCCTTCTTTCTGAAATCATATATGCGGTTTCCGAGTGTCATTCGATCAACTTCTGTTTTTTCTTGATTATATCAAATCGCGCCGACTTCTTCAATCTACCGCAGGTTGTTTTTTGCGCACCCGGGGGTTGTATATAAAAATACTATCAGGGCTTAATAGCCCTGATAGTAATAGTAAGTAGTTGTTGTATTCGGATCCGGAGCCGCGACTAAAGTCGTTGATACGCTTGTGGAGCCGCCGTAGATATCCGTCGCGAAGACATAAAGCGTATATTGATAACCGGGAAGAACTTTAAAATAATATTCTCCCTGATCAAGATCAAAGGTATTTCCGTTTAAATAACTGTCATCAAAAGAAAAATACAAATCTATATCCTGGATGATACCATTCACATTCTGAGGACCGCTCAGCTGCACCGAAACCCAATCGAGGTCATAATTTGATTGAACCGTTCCGCTCAAGTAGAAATACATCGTATTATTATAATAGCTATAGTCATACCAGTAAGCATCATATATATCTATCGTCGAATCCGCATACGAAACGGACACTACGCACGAATCGGAATATGTCCTGCCGTTATAGGTTATACTGGCGGTTATCGTAACACTTCCGTAGCCGTTACCGGTAATATCGCACATCGTGCCGGAACCAGACACCGAAGCCACTTTATTCGCCGAGCTTGCCCATGTAACATAACAGTTCTCGGGACTGACCGAAGCACGCACAGTCCAACTTTTTCCTACATCAAGTGTAATTTCACTGTAGTTGAGCTGAACAGACGGCTCTTCGATATAAATCGAATAACTTGTCGATTTCATTGTCCCCTTGCCGTCCGTATATTTCAGCGTTACGGTTTTATATCCCGGGGTATACATATCCGGGTGCAACACATCGACACTGTTGGTGACATACTGACAGCCGCCATCCGAATACTTTGCAACGACCTGCATGCCCGCAGTTGACAGCTGATCTCCGCAGTAGTAGAAAAGCTTGTCCGCGTTCCGGGTTATATATATGAGCTCAAGAGTGCCGTTTCCGTTATATATGTAATCCTGACTGATATCCGGCGCGGGCTGAGTCGTGTTCATCGAATCAAGCGATGCTTCAACGGCAAGCATCTCCGTGCTGTCATCTGTATTCTCAACGCTTTCGGATGTCTGCGCCGTCGGCTTGTGTGTGCGGCGCAAGCCCTTGCTGTTTTTCTTCATGACAAAAAACACCGAGGTAAAGCAAACAGCAACAACGAGCACTATCGCCGTAACATAAATTATTATACTTTTCTTTTGCATCTTCTTCCTCCGCTGCCGTCAAATCAAAATATTCATTGACCAATCCACATATAATAAAGAACAAAAATCAGCCTGCATATCAACGGCGATATCAGTACAGTAATCAGCGCTGCCACAGTCAGCAGTTTAATTCTCCTATATGATCCAACCATGTTTATCGTTATCGCGTGCCGTCCGCCGCATCTCGGACACAGGCAGACCAGATAGTCGCCAAACGGACTGATCTTCGAGGTAAAGAAATGCTTTCCGCAGTATTCGCAGGTCATGAGGATCAAAAAGTTCAAAATATATTCTCTGGGATAAAAGAACTTTCTGCTTTCTTTGTTTGCATTCAAATTTCTTTCGAGAGTTCCCATGTCTATCTTATCTGTTCTTTTAGAACTCATATCAGCATCTCCCTTTTTCCTCTATATCTCGTATCAGCTGCTCTCTCTCTGCGGCGGTTGCCGTAACTCTGCTTATGCAATTGGGGGCATTGTGCCTCATAAACGAATACATTATCTCGTTCATCATGCCGTCACCCTCATTTGAATAGTCAATATCAAATTCGCGCACAAATTTGTCCAAATCTTCGACAAATTCATCAAAGGTCCTGTTATTCTTCTTGTACTCTGCCACAAGCTTTCTTACAGCGTTCTGTGAGTATTTCGGGGATGGAATATTGACGCTTATCCGCACCTGCCTGCCCGTCATATCAAACACAATACTATTGTTTTTGGATATCTTGTCCATAAAATTCGATCTATCTTCGCCGGTCACACATATACATGTTGCCACGGTATATTTTATGGGCGGAATCTGCTTCATAACCTCAATATACGACCCGAGAGACAAAAGTCCCGCGCCACAGCTGTAAATTCTGCGGCGCACAGCATCAACCGCCGACGGACAGCCCGCCAAACAGTAAAGATGCGTTCTGTCCGAGAGCAGAGCCAACAGAAAAGCCTCTTTAAAAATCGAATCAAAATCCTCGTTATATATCTTTCGATCTACTTCATCTAAAATGTATTCCGCCAGATCAGACTTGTTCTTTTGCGACTGTGCCTTGGCAGTCGCCACCTTGCACTCAACAAAAAATCTTGTATCGCGTTGCGGATATGCTTCGAGCAGAACGATATCATCCCCCACTCTGAAAAGCGATTTGCAGGTGATGTCATTTTTGAACATGTATTGGAGCTGATCCGGCGCATAATCCGTCAAGTCCTGAATACGTGATCGCACCACTCGCCTTTTCTCCCCAGTAAACATCCGATTGAGTTTATCATACGAGTCATACCCCGCGCTGCTGTGGGAGAGCGTAACAAAATTCACTGTAGCCATTATCGGTTCCTCACTTTTTCTCCTGCTTCACCGGGAAAACTCCCATCTTTGCCAAAAGCCAAAGGAAAGGAGTGTCAAGCCCTTGATTCAGCACCAAATGATTCTCGAGCACAAGTCTCGTTGCGAACACACGGCAATCCTCGCCAAAGTCTCTGATAATATTATTCACATATCCTCGAAGATTCGTCTGAATATCCGCTCCGTCTCCGCTGTGCCACAATATCGAACGTATGATATCTGCTGATTTGCGCTCCACTGCCCTCATATCAACTGCATCCGAAGTAATCGGCGGAAAAATGTCGCTTAATGCTTTTCTTCCCATCAATTCACCCTTTACCAGATCTACCTTATTGAGTACAATGGCAGTCGGCTTTTTGGGAATATCATTCTCGCGAAGCATACCCAGCACCGTATCGATTGTTTTTCCCAATACTGCTTCGTCGTTATTTTCAACAGTTTCAGCCGCATTTACAATAAAAATCAAACCATCCGAGTATTTAATATAATTGACTATTCTTTCAGTAAGCCTTTCCTTATCGATATAACATTCTCCCGGAATATCAAGGAACACTATGTCGGTTTTATTCTTATTTATTCCCAACTCGCGAAAGTATGGACCTTGTACGCTCTTGGTTACTGCACCTATGTTGCCTTTCGCATATAAATCGGCAATATATTCAAGGTAGTGGTCGTTAGGATCCATATTAATCCAAGAGAACGATTCCGTGCTTCTTTCTCTCATCATTTCATTTATCGATGCAAGATATGTAGTTTTTCCACTGCCCGGAACACCCATAACCGCAATGTATTTAGCGGGCGCGCGTCCAAACATTCTTAAAAGTTTATTGTGGCAATAAGGGCAAAGCCTCTCATTGAGGAAACCTTTTGTGCTTTTATCGGGATCTTCTATTCCCGTAAGATAACAACCGTCATCGAATTTACGCTTATATTTGCTGTATCTTGGATCGGCCGGGTCTACAAAATTGTAAAGTAAATCTTGTGCCTCCTTATCCTCCAAGTGAGCCTTGTAATTTTTAAGATATTTGTCTTCCTGTTCATCCCCGCTCTTGCAGCGAAAAACAGCATCATTATATCGTAGCTGCTCAAAGCAATATGGGCACCGTACATCAAAATATTTTTTCATCATTTAATCCTCTAAATATATTTCTCCCTTTTTATCCAATACAAACTGACCGTTTTCTACATGAACTTCGGCGGGAATAAGCTTTTTGATTTTCTGATTATTTGCATTCACTTTTCGGTTGCCGGATATCAGATCAAAGCATTTGGAGAGACCTGCGATATCGCTGTATGCTTTAAAATTAGGATCCTCAAAATTGTTAAATTTATAAAAACTGAGGAACAAATATTTATTATCAACAACAATAAACTCGCTGCCACGCTCGTTATCACATATCGTAAATTTTTCTGGTATATCGCCAAAGAAATTTTGGTTATAGTCGCGAAAATACTTTACCGAAACTTTTTTGCGTGTAAGCGATGTCGGCTGTGAATCGCCCTTATATATACAATCTATGGCGTCCGCCAACTCCTCGCATTCCGATTTCTTTACCGCTGTATTCTTGTCACAGGTATCGACTCCATCGTATTTTGCGTCGGTATGTTCGATGCTGTCGTTGCTGTCATGCGGATCGGTGCTGACAGTTGAATCGTAGGCTATGGGCTCAGGGGCATTATTAACCGGCACATCAATGTTACTGCTGCTTTTTGCAGTGCGTTTTGGTGTAGAAGTTTCTATATTGGGGGGCAGAGCCTTACTTCTATAGTTAGGCTCAGTTTTGCTGCGGTCGTTAGGTTGGGGCTGTTCGGAATTTTTCTTCTTGTGAGGCTGCTTTTCACGCGCAGGCTGCTTGTTTCCTTTTGACAATATATTCTTGAATATTTTCTTGATTCCGGCAACATTTCCCCTGCAAAGGATGCACACAGCAAGCACAATCAGTACGATCACCAGCACAAGCACCAGAACGACAATGGTTATCATCGTACTTTTAGAGACGCTTCCACCATCATTGTCTTTGTCAGCTGCAGTCGTTGAAACGACACCTTTAGTGTTCTCGTTGTTACCGACAGTTGTTCCGGATGCCTGAATCGCACCGGTCACGGGTTCGGCATCGGTCTCGGAGCTCTGCACCGGTGACGCGATTTTTTTCACTTTTTTGTTGATAATTGTGATTTCTTCAAATTTGCTTATATCACTCATCAATGTATACTCGGTATACTTGCCTTCCGGGATCTTTATCGTCAGCTTCGATGAGGAAAAGATAAGTGTATATGTTTCTGTTCTATTCAGGGGCTCGGTCATATGTGCCACTATGCAGCCCTTTATAGGATATAGGGCCCCGTTTTCTTTCGTAAGTAACAGGAAATATCTATCCGGGGATTTTTTTTCAACCCAGACAGTCACGGGATACTCCTCGCCATCATCGTCAAGTGCAACGAAGGAGAGCAGCTTTTCATAGTAAAGCGCATTGTCGTTGAGACCGTCGATGGTGAAAGTATATTTTTCGAGCTCGGACTCTCTCAGCCCGGCTCCGGCGGTCGTGCTCTCATATGTGGAATCCGTGTCATTTATATTTCTGACCGCAAAAGCGGGCAGCGCAAGGCAAAGAGCCGTCAAAACAAACAGCACCGCCGCAATAATTTTTTTCAACATTGTTGATTCTCCTCTCGTTGTACAGATTGATATCAGGCAAGCCAGTCCGAATATAATACCGCCGAGCAATATTCCATTCGGCTTGGCTCGCACATTTTGCCGAGGTCGTTTCCGACCCCGGCTGATGGGAACGCCCAAAGTTGAATTTGGGGTTGTTACATGGGGTTATTCCCCGAGTTCTTCGTCTATCATGGCATAGAGCATGAGTGCGGTTGATACGTTTTTAAAGAAGAATTCATCGGTTTCGGTTCCGGAAACTTTGTTTCTCACTTCTGATTTTAATCTCTTATACTTATTACTGAAATCTTTTTCGATGTTCTGTAACATCCCGGGATTTTTACTTGATTCGGAGTCTTGCTGATCCGAATTATCCTCCGACATCACCATAACAATATCGAATACTTCCTTTACATCATTCTCACTGGGCAAATTGAAATTTTGCTTAGCCGGTTCAATAGTTTGCTCCGCCTTAACATCAGTAACCGAATCCTTGCCGTTCTTGACCTTTCGCTTTTCTCGCATGAGTTTTGTCTTACTTGTAGTATTGGTATTCGCCTGAATGATGTTATTCAAATTGGTCAATTGTCCGTCCGAAAGGAGGCACAACCCAAACGCCACCTCTTCCTTGTTATCATGTATCGGCTGCTTGAGAGTAAATGTATAACCATCGTCATCATCGTCATCGTCGTCGAATATGTAACACATGTAAATAGATTCTACATTGCTGTCCATATTAACACCTATAGAGTTACCGCTTTTGAGGCACATATTATAACCTTTTGAGCCGCATCCCGCCAGACATATATTTATAGTGGAAGGATCAATTTCAATCTTTTCATCATGTCTGATGAAGTTTGCAATAAGCCAGAACAGAATATAATATTTCATTCTTATCGCTTGAAAGAGCTCGTGGTAGTTTTTATTTTCGTAACAGCCATTCTGAACTTCGCTGTTTTCCATCAGGAAGTTCAGTATCTCTCCCTTGTCCTGGTAATACTTCTCATTGTTTCCTGCAGCAGGTCTTTTTATTTTGCAGAACTTTTCAACAGCTTTACTCACAAGCGTATCATTGCTCCCTGTGGTTGTCCAGATATTCTTGAAATCAGCTGAACGATTTTCAAAGAAATCAATAAATGTTTTTTCTATTATATTTATTCCTGCAACCTTGAACGAATGTTCCGCATGCATCGTGGCATTTTCATTAGGATTATCAGCTTTCATAAATGAAACATCTGTTGTGCCGCCGCCGATATCCACTATTGCATAACCCGCCATAGGATCAATAGCTGGCTGTCTATTTATAGAAATTCCATAATGATGCTCGCAATACATTCCGGCACATTGTGCCTCCGTAGCCCCTTTAATATCAAACCCACCGGAATTTTCCCTTAAGCAACCAAGTTCTATGCTTTGCTGAACCGAATTGCCGAGGTTCGGCGCCGGGTAGGAAAGTCGAACCTCAATATCGGCGACACCATTTGCCCGCGCTTCGAGTAATGCAAAGTTAAGCAGCGAATTCACAAAGTTCTTCCTGGCATAAGTGTAATTGTCATCGCCATCGCTCGACCACTTAAGATTGTTAAATATGCCATTGTCTTTTCCGGTGTCAGCTATAATATATTCATTATCGACCTTCAAGAAACGTCCGGTCAAATTCGGGTCAACGGATAAATTCACGTTGTTATCTCTTCCAAAGTTCTGACCATAAGTAAATATTTTTCCGAGTTTCCGGTCGGCATCTTCCGCTCCGAAGAGATAATATCTCTGGAACAGATTTTTTTCTTGTTGAGAGCATGGTTTGAATATGTCATGGACATAACTATTCGGAGAAGAAATGGATTTGGGGTCGTCTTGGCCGATTTTCATATACACATTTGTGCTTGTCGTTCCAAAGTCCATCCCGATTACACCCTTTTTACCTCCGACAATTTCAACCGGGGCTTCCCAATCCAATATCCAGTGTCCAAGTGACTCTTTGCCACAAGCAAAGGAAATTGCGTACGGGGTAGATTTCGACTTTATCATCTTGAATTTCTGGTTAGAAACGGGCTTATCATCTCTGGACGCAAAACCTATTACGCATTGTGAAACGCAATCTTTTGAAGCTATTTCACCATCCGCAACTACGCTGATTTCAACAGCAGGTATACCGTTGCGTTCATCGTCCATTTCCCCAACCAATTGACTTTTACTAAATTCACATAGGCTTATCCCGGCGTTACGGCTAGAACCTATGTCGTTATTGGTCCATGTTGTACTTGAGGTCTCATCTCTCCTCATAAAAACGGAAACAAGATAGTCTTTCCATATATCGTTAGTAAATTTTACATAAGGCCACATTGAGATATATGGCAAGTCAGACATCCAATATACATCTCTATTAGCACGATAGATATTGGTATATGTTCTGCTGTTTTGGCCATCCTGGCTGCGAAGCGTACACTTGGCAGTAAATGTTTTTTCACTCTTATTGTATACAACATTCCAGCCGTCATCATTTCCGGTTGCTATCTGCGCCCCCTTCTTCAGGCTGTCAATAACATCAATGCTTATCGGCGGGATAACATAAATGCGGTTCACTTGGTCGACTTTAATTTCCCTTGGCACAAATTTTTCTTTCTCATCATGCCGGAACTCTGCCCCTTCCGGCGCGGTAAAGAGCAGTAATTTGTCTGAGAAGCACTTCTGGGGTTCCCAGTCAAGACCCGCACAAATCTTTTTCAGCGCACCATAAATTTTTTTATTGTTCGCATTGTTCCAATCCTTTAACTCTCCATCATTAGGTGTCGGTTTTTCCGTGGTGGTCGTGTGTTTATATATCTTATCTCTAAAATCATCAATCAGCCCTTTATACGGCGAATTTCTAAAATTCGTATCATTCGAGAAGCCATCCAGCCAGTAATAGAGTTTTTTCAATGTGTCATTGCGCGCACTAAGATTGTTGACCGCACTTCTACAATCAAGCTCACCACATGTAAGAACATCTTTCCATTTACCATCTTCAAACCATGGAAGGCTTTCAAAAATCTTTCTATCGTAGTCCTTGAACGGGCAGATAATAATACTCGGAAGGTATATTGCAAACGGCTCGCCGCCCTTTGAAAAGACATACAGCTTGCTGAGATCAACTTTATTTGCGTTTGCATAAGCTCCACCGTATCCGGTAATTGATGCGTTTTCCCTTAATGCGTCTCCAACAATTTTTCTGAACTTTCCATCGGTTCCGTCGCCCGCTTGAATCGTATATTCGCTTATATCAATCTCAATACCGTTCAGCAGCTTCTGCAGCGCGATTGCAGCAAGCAGACCGCGCCATTCATTGACCGCATTCGGCGCATTATCCTTCAGCTGCTTGATGAAATCCAAAGCATAAGCAATAGGCGAAGGAATGGACATAATGGCACTATCTCTATCGTCGAGATCTGCACCGGATCCACTCATATTTTCCGCCATTTTGTCAAGTATTTTTTCATCATTCGGATCCGTCTCTATCCAGCCTCTTGCCCCGTTACCTACAGCTGCAAAATCCGTTATTTTCGATTCATTTTTGAACGGAAAAAGCACATTATATGGCATAGTAAAATCCTCCTCTTAGCTAAAACAAATTTCCAGAGCTTTGTATATATAGTCTCCAAAGCGCTCGTCATAAGAATCTGTTGTCGTGTAATTTATAGCACTGAAGAATTCTCTTAATGCTTCAGTCACATCATTTACACTCTTAAAACTATCGCGCAAGCTATTTTTAATTTCTCCCTCGTCGTCCAATAGCTTTTTGACATCTTTCTCTAAATTTGCAATATTAACTCCGGTTAAACAGGAACAAATATGATCAACATGGCTAATATAATTTTTTTCTACAGCAACGTCAAACAAATTATAATTTCCGCTTGCGCCCTCGGTATCGTTCGGCCAATCGTATCCTGTCTTTGAAATATCGTACATCAGCCTTATATAATCAGTGCAGTACTTTAGCACTCCATTAATAAAATCAATCATAGCCGTTTCGATGTTCTCAAAGTTTTTTTCAAATTCATCTTTGCTAAATAAGGCTTGGAATGTCAAAACTTTTTCCCACATTTTCTTACATTTCTTTCCGTAGTCACGGTAATTAATAGCAAATTGAGCGGCAAATCTCGCAACAAGGAACACCACGAATCGGAACATCTTATTAAGGTTTACAGCAAGCTCTCCGATTTCGGTTTGGCTCACATTAGCAATTTTTCCTCCAACATTATCTGCTGTTCCCCTAAAACGATATTCGTATATTTTGCCAAGATCCGTGACTGCTCCTGCATTGTCGTAGAAATTTTTATTGAAGAAATCCACCATTGCATCTGCCGCAATAAGATCTACGAGATCAAAATGGTTTTTCTGACCCTTTCCACCGTTCGCATATTCGCCAACCACATGCAGCGGATCCTGCCCGCAGATGTAAAGGCTATCGAAGCTTCCATTATCCGCAACCGCTTTTCTCATCAGATGTTTATTTTGGGCATATTGGCTAAGTGCCAAATAACTCTTCGTGCCAAAATCACCAGAGTTTATCAGCGGCGTTCCATCACCATCACCATCACGGGTTCCAAAGCTGAAATACGGCAGCAGCAGTACACCGGAAACAAGGATATCTTCGTTACGCTTTTCAAAATGTTTTCTCATATATGCCGCTAAGTTTGAAAAAACTGCGGCACCTGTGCCTCCAAATATAGAGCCTATAATAAAAACCTTAGCTCTATTATTGGTACTTCTTCCTAGAAATTCTTCTACGGGCTTAAGAATATTATCCTGATCATCCTGATTATCCTGATTATTCTGATCTGCTTCACTAAGCATATACTCAAAAATCGATGTTCCTAACGACGGCTTGCCATAAAATCCCTTTTCGGTATCCGTTTCGCGTGCCTCTTCATTATAAAACGCCCTCATTACGAGTTTGTCATCAGCGTCACTTCCGAGAACCTGAGCAAGTTTGGGATTATTTATATTATTACAGATGTTGCTGAGCGCGTTGGAAAAGTTCCAAGAAGCTATATTAAGTTTGTGGTTGCAAAATCCAATAGTTTCCGCCTTATCTAACTTTTGAGTTTTTGTCAGACCAGAAAGAGTCGAGATATTACCAATGGTTTCTTTGGCCTGGGTCGTTCCTCCGCAACTATCGTCTTTGTCAACGATTATAAACTCTATAGGTTCCAGATCATCTACTTTTTTTATCATCTTCATTGCACAAAGATGGGCGGCGACCTCCGCAACACGCGCGCCGGTTCCGCCTATGCAATAGCAAAAATATTTTGTCGCCATATTATTATCCTCCGTTCAATTTTATCAGTCGGCTTTGTAATAAGCCAAAAGATACGAAATAAGCGATCCAATGACTGCAAGGGCGAATGTAATTATCGCAAAGACTATCGCCTTCTGGAACAGAATAATCGACATAACAACGGTAAGCACAAACGATACTATTACGCCGAGCGCGAAGAACGGTACAATAGAGGCTCGGCCGCCTGCCGCAGACAAACGCTTCTTAGCATCCTTCAGATACCAGATAATATAAAACACCACGGCGGGGATGCCTTCGACTGCGAAGAATACCATCGCGAGGTCCTTCATAGAACCGTTCATTCTCACTCCGCTCTCGCCGAAGATCCAGATAACGGCTCCGGCAATTCCGAAAACAATGCTGATTATTATCCCCAGAAAAAGCTTCCTGTACTTGACGCTGGTCACACTGCTTGATTTACTCATCTTCTTTTCTTCCCTTCAAGATATATAAATTTATTATCCTCCGCAGCCTCAGTCATCCAAGGCAACGGTTATAACCACATCCGTGATAACACGGCTCATTTTGACCTCGTATTTGTCTCTCTCGACCTTGCTGGACATCCTGCCGACGAGATATGTATAGAAGTCATTCAGACCGACAGTCTTGCTGTAAAGTCCGTTCGCGGCTGTCGGCACCACATTGTCCGCAAGGTTCAGGTTCCCGATCCATCCAGGGGTGTTCTCCTCGTACGGTCTTTTTCCCATGACCTTGAACGATATTGTCAGCTTGCTATACATTTTCGCGAGTTTGTTCATCTCTTTGAAGTTGACTTTGACAATCAGAGCTCCGCTCTTGTTGTTGACGGTGTAGAGATTAAGCGCATCCTTCGGATACTCCTCTATCTCGCGAAGAGTGTCGTTGCTCGCGAAATCTCTTACGCGATCAAGCGTTTTGCCGTTTTCAAGAAGCTGGCAGGTCGGCATATCCATATAAGGTTCGCTGCTCTCGAGAAGATCCTTCATGGGTATGTCTTCCCACACAAACGCCTCCTCTGTACCGTCGGAATCGCCGTATTCATCGGTCACTTCGTATTCTTCCAGCTTAAGTCCGCTGACCTTGAGCGACTCCTTCGGGATAGAATACTCGGTATTATTGGCCGGCTCGCCGTTGGCAAGATCCGAGAGCTTTATGGCAAAATTCATGGTTGCGATGCCATATGTAGACTTTTCCAGAGACCCCCTGCCGGAGTCCGTGGTGTACTTGTAGTAGAGACCCGGGAGCATATGGTCTGCATCGTAATACATCGAATCGTCGTCGCTCTTGCAAAGCTCAACATTGAAGTTAAAATTGGAGTTTTCGTGAGTGACAGACGGATACTCGTCATAGTCGCTGCGCTCGCCTTCGGCGCACACGTTGTCAAACGGCTCGGCGTCCACATTAAGCACCGCATTGTCCCCGTCCATCTTGCTGATAGGAGTATACTGAAGTCCGCGCTTCGAAAGCACGGTAAGATAGTCAAAGTCTCTTCCGGACTGAAGGCCGGATCCCTTCAGCGAATCGTTGAGCACATTGCAGATATTGACGACCTCGCTTGTCGGGCCGACGATCAGGCAATAAAACGGTCTTGTGCCAGTATAGTTCTCGTCCGTCATACGCACCTGTCCGCTAACGACCGAAGAGGGCACGGGCACAGATGCCAGGCCACTGAAATTCGAATTAATATAATAGAGCGCTGCGGAACGGTTGTCATTTTCGGTCAGCACTTCGTTTATTCTCTGCGCAAGCTCCTTGTTATTGAGCTGCTGCTCCGCAAGGTCGGTAATGAACACGTTCAACTCATCGAAATTGACCGGCGAGTTGGCATTTTTGAAAAGCAGGCCGAGCGGACCGTATTCACCGGCAGCATTGTTGAAGCTTCCTTTATTGAATGTATAGAAGTCCTTGCTCCTGAAATTAGATATGTCGACATTGCCCCACCCGAGGAAACCGTTATCCTTACGGACAAGCGCATTCATGCTGTAATTTGCGTAGCCTTTAACAGTCTCGATAAGATCGCCGCATGCAACGGCAAAATTACTCGCAGCATTGATATATCCGTACATCGACTGTGTGTTATCAAAATACAGGTTTGCCTTCACAGAATTAGCCGGCAGCTCCGCTTTTTTGATTGTATTCTCGAGGGCTATCACCTCTTCCGACACAGGCTCGGCATCGGGCCCGCAACCCTCCAGATTCACAACCATAAGCAGGCACATTATTGCCGCTGCCATGATTTTGAGAAATCTCCTCATTTAACATACACCTCTCCAAAGTTGATATTTTGTCACGCATTTTTTCTTCTGTTGCATTATGAGGTTGCTATATTTCCACATCGAGTTTTCCCATAGCGTTTCCTATAGAGAACTATCGATAAGCGGATTGATTATACCGCATTTTTCGACTAAAATCAATGCTTTTTAATTCTATTCCAGCTTCAAAATTAAAAAAATTTCGCAGATATTGCACCGATTGTTAACATTCAGTTCACATCTGCAATTTCTATCAGCAATGTGACATTTGGCAACGCCATCGGTCCCTCTTTCGGATGGTTTCATTTTGCTATGTGACATCAGCGCACACCGTATTACAGCACTTATTGTCAAATGCGCACTATACAACATAATAGACGTTTGAGATTATTACACTCGGTGAATAAAATGAACTTATTTTGAGCTTCTTTTTTAATTAAAAGGCAGCGTTCGTCACATTTAAAAATAAACCGTCAAAAACGCCAAAGTAGCATTAATATTCTCCTGTACCATATTGACTTTGCTTTTGCTTGGTGCTATATTTTGTCAAAAAGCTGCAATAAAGCAAAAAACGGAGGGTATAAAAAATGGAAGAAAAGAAATGGCTCGATTTGCTGCTCTATACCGATCGTCTTAACCGTTCTGTCAAAGAGGCGGGCTGGAACTATGCAGATAAAGAAAAAGTATACGGTCTGAAAGACTCTGTGGTGCAGACTCTGCTCAGAGCCAAGCCTGACGGCGTAAATTTTGAGCTCTATTATGTTCCGTATTTCAAATATTCCGGTGCCACAAAAGACCGCGCCGGTGCTCTTATGCGCCAGGACGGCAGCAAATATCCGTTTGAATACTACCTGTCGCAGGTAGAGCCGTCGGAATACGACTACGAAGTGCCGGAAAAGGCACTGGTCGAAGTGACAGTGGAGTGCCTCGGTCAGGAGTTCAGCTTCCACATGCCGCTCGACAAAATAACCGAGTGCGGATATGTAATATCCTCTCTTGAACGCAAGGTTTGGATAAATTCAACAGATTTCCATCACAGCCAGCTTCTCAAGTTTGAACCGCACATAAAAGAACTGCTTTCTCATGTGAGCGAATAACAAGCAGCATAGAACATAAATACGGCTCCTGCAGTAAATGCTGCGGGAGCCGTATTCTTAGGCTTTGCCTGAGTGCAGATTGATATCGTTTCAAATCATCAACTTTTGTTAACATTTAGCAAAAAGAGAAGTATAATGCACAATGCAGAATTAAAAGCAAGGCGTGTAAAACTATGGCAACTGTTTCTTCCGGCATTCTTTCGGCGGCCGCTCTTTTTTTGCGTGCGAATATTATGTGGAACAATATACAGAATCCGCAAAAATACTTGCGCTTTTCTGTTACAGATGGTATAATATATCTTGGAAAACACCAAAAGTATAATCTGCTTCATTCGACACCCCCCTACCCCGCGGGTTGCGGTACCCCAAAAAACGGACGGAGGATCTTGCAATGACAGACTACGGCAGGACGGATATTTTCCTCGGCGAGAGCCGAGTGGATCGTTCTGCCCTTTTGCTGCAGCAACAGGTCTTTTTGCATAACAAAATAAACAGAACTATACCGGAGACAGGCTATTTTTGCGCTGTCCCCGGTTTTTTGCGTTTTAAAAGGGCGGTGATATATGGTCTGTAAAAGCTCATAGGTCAGACCGGCTTTTGCCGGAACAAAAAAATCCTTCCGCAGAACAAAAGGAGGGAAAAACTAAAATACAAATCGGAGGAACAAAAAAAATGAAAAAACGAATTTTAAGCATGCTGCTTTGCTGCCTCATGCTGTTCGGACTGGTTTTCACAGTCTCCGCAGATCCCGATCAGCCCGAAGTTGATCCCGTTGCACACGCAATCACCGTTACAACCGAAAACGGCACTGCAACCGCATCCGCGGAAACCGCTTTCGCAGGCACGGAAATCACCCTTACCGCAGAAGCCAACGAGGGCTTCAGATTCCTGAAGTGGGAAGTTGTTGAGGGTCAGATTGAGATAACGGACAACAAGTTTGTCATGCCCGACGAGGACGTTGAGGTTAAGGCAATCTTCGAGGCAATTCCCGAGGTAATCCCCGAGGAGCACAGCATCACGATAATCCCCGTTGGCAAAGGCAAGACCTATTCCGTTCCCAAGACCGCTGTTGCGGGCACGGAGATAACCCTTCATGCAGAGCCCGACAGCGGCTGGATCTTCTACGGTTGGGAAGAGGTCGTTGAAGAAGGCGTCGACAAGGTCACTATAGCGAGCGACAAGTTCATCATGCCCGACAGAGATGTTGTTATCAGAGTTATCTTCGTCAAGGAGAGCAGCATCAAGGTCACAACCGACGGCAACGGCACCGCTTCCGCCGACAAGGAAAAGGCTCTGAACGGCGAAGAGATAACCCTCACCGCTACCCCCAAGGAAGGCTATGCCTTCAAGGAGTGGCAGGTCATAAAGGGCAACGTAGAAATAAAGGACAACAAGTTCATCATGCCCGACGAGGATGTTGAAGTTAAGGCCATATTCGCCGCAGAGCACAAGATCGTTGTTCTGACCGATAAGAACGGCACCGCTTCCGCATCCGCAACCGATGCTATCGCAGGCACCGAGATAGTTCTCACCGCCAAGGGCAATGACGGCTACTACTTCAAGGAGTGGCAGGTCATCAGAGGCAATGTCGAGATAAAGGACAACAAGTTCGTTATGCCCGATGAGGATGTCACCGTTAAGGCTATCTTTGCGGAAATCAAGGACGCTCCGAACGATGACGACATGAACGTTAAGCGCGACATACATTTCGTATTGGTCAAGACTGACGGAAACGGCGTGGGCGTTGCATATCCGCCTTACTCCGAGGCAGGCACAAAGGTAACGGTCGTTGCCATTGCGAAGCCCGGCTACAAGTTCAAGGAGTGGAAGGTCGTCAAGGGCGGCGTTGAGTTAGAGAACAAGAGCATTGCCACCTTCGAAATGCCCGCAGAGAACGTTATACTTGAGGCTATATTCGAGTCCGACGGCACCGAGGGCGACAAGCCCACCCCGCCCGACATCCCGAAACCCGACAAGCCCGATACACCCGATAAGCCCGGTACACCCGACAAGCCCGGCACGTCTGACAAGCCCGGCGCAACCGACGTACCCGACACAGGTGATACGACTAACGTACTCCTCTGGGCTGCAGCTCTGGTAATCGGCGGCGGTGTTGCGATAGGCACTGTTGTCAGCAAGAAAAAGAAGAGAGAAGAAAGCTAATCTCTCGGAACACTGAAAAGAGCGGTCGCTTCGGCGGCCGCTCGATTTTTGTTTGGCGGCGGAAAAATACAAATTATTGCGCGAAAAATCCCGATGCAGTGCATAACCGCATCGGGATAAAACATGTCAGAATTTCAATTTAAAGCATTGACGCTGCCTTTTAGGACGCATTACTCCCCTATCGGCTCCGACTTCCGGGTGTTCGCGCCGAAATAGATACCGGAACGGCCGAACCGATTGGAAATCACGGTTTCGTGCTTTTATTTCAGGCCTTTTACAAGTTTAATAATCTGAACGGAGAAGGTCACAGATAATTCCGCAAGTTTATTTTTCTTTTATATTCGTATCACATGTTTATATAGACAGTATATCCTAAATCCGAACATTGTTCAATGACGCCGACGCTGTGCGCCCGATGATGTCGCTTGCGCTCCGAAATGTTGCTGTTCGCTTCGCTCACAGTGAAATAATTTGCTCTGCAAATTGTGAAATTTGACGCTTCGCATCAAGTGAAAGTGAAACAAAGCCTCACCGCCGCAGCGATTTCACACGCCGCAGACGTATTTCACATTTGCGGAGCAAATATTTCACATCGAAGATATTTCACTCGTTCCAAAGGAACGAATTTCACTGAAAAAAGCATTTGCAACCGCAAATGCTTTTTTCATGGTGCGGGCGACCGGACTTGAACCGGTACGGTGTCACCACCGAGGGATTTTAAGTCCCTTGCGTCTGCCGATTTCGCCACGCCCGCATATTAATAATGACCGCCGGAGGCTTTTCCGGCGGTTATTATTATATTGTATTATCCGATGTTTGTCAACAAATTTGTGCTTTTCACGCTTACATTCCGAACGGGTCGTCGTAGTGGTGCGCCTGCTCGAGCATCATATCCTTGACCTTCATCAGGCGCGTTGTTGTGCTGCGCTCATTTTCGTCGAGCTTCATCGAGATATACTTTATCGTCTCCTCATACTGAGGGATCATAACATGCTCAAGGGCATTGACTCTGCGGCGCGTTTTTTCTATCTCGCCCGCGAGCAACTGGCACGACTTCTCGATCTCCGCAAGTCTCAGCATATCGGGCATTATCTCCGAAAGTGCGCTGACCGCATTGTCAAGCTCCGCCGAGGTGAACGCCGTTCCGTATGAATAAATATCGTTCTTGTCAGCAGTTTTATACTGAACATCGAAAACCGGAATCATAACGCTCATCACATTTTTCTCCGAGCTCTCGAGGCTCATCTCCTGCGTTGGGAGCATCATGGCGACGCTCAGGCTCTTGTCGTTCATGGCACTTCTGGCTATCTCCATGTTGACGTTCGCCTGCTTTATCCCCTCTTCCACACGGATGCGAAGAGCCTTATTCTCTTTTACAAGATCGAGGAAGCGGCGCATGAGCTCATCGCGCTTGTCTTTGAGCAGCTTATGTCCCCTGCGCGCAGTCGAGAGCTTGCGCTTTAGGTTTGTAAGCTCCATTCGCGTGGGGTTCACGTTCATTACCGCCATAGTCTATCACTTCTTCCCATATGGATTCAGAACTTGCCGTAATACTTGTCGAGGAACTCGTCGCTGACGCGCTTGAGCTCGCTGCGCGGGAGAATCGAGAGCAGCTTCCAGCCGATGTTGAGCGTCTCTTCGATGCTTCTGTCGGTATCAAAGCCCTGCGAAACATATTCTTTCTCGAATTCGTCCGCAAACTTTGCGTAGAGCTTATCCATATCCGTCAGCGCGTCCTCGCCGAGAACAACCATGAGTTCCTTTGCGTCCTTACCGCGCGCATACGCGGAGAACAGCTGGTTCATCGTGTTCGAGTGGTCGGCTCTCGTCTTGCCCTCGCCGATACCCTTATCTTTAAGTCGGGACAGGGACGGCAGAACGTCGATAGGCGGATTGATGCTCTTTCTGTAAAGCTCACGGCTGAGGATTATCTGACCCTCGGTGATGTAGCCCGTAAGGTCGGGAATGGGATGGGTCTTATCATCCTCGGGCATGGTGAGAATAGGAATCATCGTTATGCTGCCGGGCTTGCCCTTCTGCCTGCCTGCGCGCTCATATATAGACGCGAGGTCGGTGTACATATAGCCGGGATATCCGCGGCGGCCGGGAACTTCCTTTCGCGCCGCCGAGACTTCACGCAGAGCGTCCGCGTAGTTCGTGATATCGGTCAATATAACAAGGACGTGCATCCCGCGGTCAAACGCGAGATATTCCGCGGCGGTCAAAGCCATCTTGGGCGTTGCGATACGCTCGATGGCGGGGTCGTTTGCGAGGTTCGAGAACATAACGGTTCTGTCGAGCGCGCCGGTGCTTCTGAAGCTCTCGACAAAGTAGTTCGACTCCTCGAAGGTTATACCCATAGCCGCAAAGACAACGGCGAATTGCTCGTTATCGCCGAGGACTTTAGCCTGACGCGCTATCTGCGCCGCGAGGTTTGCGTGGGGCAGACCGGAGGCCGAGAATATCGGCAGCTTCTGACCTCTGACGAGGGTATTCAGTCCGTCTATAGCGGAGATACCGGTCTGGATGAACTCCTGGGGATAGCTTCTGGCTGCCGGATTCATCGGCAGGCCGTTGACATCCATTCTCTTCTCGGGGATTATCTCGGGGCCGCCGTCAATAGGTCTGCCGAGTCCGTCAAAGACGCGGCCGAGCATATCGGGCGAAACGCCGAGTTCCATCTGTCTGCCGGAGAAACGCACCTTGCTGTTGGCGAGGTTGATTCCGGCGGAGTTTTCAAACAGCTGAACGAGCGCGTTCGTGCCGTCGATTTCGAGCACGCGGCAGCGGCGGGTCTCGCCGTTTGCAAGCTCTATTTCGCCGAGCTCGTTATACTTAACTCCCTCGACCTCACGCACGAGCATAAGAGGTCCCGAAACCTCCTGAATAGTTCTGTATTCTTTAGGCATCAGTAATCCTCCCTTGCGTCAACAACGGCTTTTATCTCGGAATCTATCGCCGCGCAGACTGTTTTATATGTGTCCTCAATGTCCTTTTCAGGGACATATTTGAAGCGTCCGATGCTCTCTCTCGAGGGTATCGAGACGAGTTTTTCAATATCCGCGCCCTTTTTGAGCGCATCGAGAGAACCGTCATAGAAGCGCAGGACGAGCTTCATCATCAGATACTGCTTGCGCAGGGACGAATATGTGTCCACCTCGTGGAAAGCGAGCTGATGCAGGAAGTCCTCGCGTATTGAGCGGGCAGTCTCCATCTTGAGTCTGTCAGTCGGAGAGAGGGCGTCCATACCGACGAGCTTAACTATTTCATCGAGCGAAGCTTCATCTGAAAGCAGAGCCATGAGCCTTGCGCGAAGCGTGGTCCACTCATCCGAGACATTCTCGTTGAACCAGCTTCCGAGCGAGTCGGCATAGAGGGAATAGCTCGTCAGCCAGTTTATCGCCGGGAAGTGGCGCTTATATGCGAGCGCCGAGTCGAGTCCCCAGAAGACCTTTACTATTCTGAGTGTCGCCTGGGAGACGGGCTCCGAAATATCGCCGCCGGGAGGCGAAACAGCGCCTATGACCGAGAGCGCGCCCTCGCGTCCGTCCGAGCCGAGGGAAATAACACGTCCCGCACGCTCATAGAACTGGGCAAGTCTGCTGCCGAGATAAGCGGGGTAGCCCTCTTCGCCGGGCATCTCTTCAAGTCTGCCGGACATCTCGCGCAGAGCCTCCGCCCAACGGGAGGTCGAGTCCGCCATGAGGGCGACGGAATAGCCCATGTCTCTGAAATATTCAGCTATTGTGATGCCCGTGTATATCGACGCTTCACGCGCGGCGACGGGCATATCCGAAGTGTTTGCTATAAGCACGGTGCGCTCCATGAGCGACTTTCCGGTATGCGGATCGATAAGCTCGGGGAACTCGTTCAAGACGTCGGTCATCTCGTTGCCGCGCTCGCCGCAGCCGATGTAGACGACTATATCCGCCTCAGCCCACTTTGCAAGCTGATGCTGAGTGACAGTCTTGCCGCTTCCGAACGGGCCGGGTATCGCCGCGACGCCGCCCTTAGCTATCGGGAAGAGCGTATCGACGACGCGCTGACCGGTGACGAGCGGAACATTCGGCGCAAGCTTCTTTTCAAACGGTCTGCCGCGGCGCACGGGCCATTTCTGCATGAGCGTTACGGGCAGCTCCTCGCCGTTCGCGGTCTCTATCGAACCTATCTGCTCGGTTACGGTGTAATCGCCCTCAGCAATAGATTTGACAGTACCGACAACGCCGGGCTTCACCATTATTCTGTGTTCTACTATCTCGGTCTCCTGCACGGTGCCGAGAATATCGCCGCCGACGACCTTGTCGCCCGCTTTCACTTTCGGCACAAAATGCCACTTCTTCTCCCTGTCGAGAGCGGGCACCTCAACGCCTCTGACGAGGCTGTTGCCGACGAGCTCGCGTATCTTTTCGAGCGGGCGCTGAATGCCGTCGAAAATGCCCTCGATAAGTCCGGGGCCGAGCTCGACGCTCAGCGGCTCGCCCGTTGACTCGACGGGTTCGCCCGTGCCGAGTCCGGAGGTCTCCTCATAGACCTGAATGGAGGCTCTGTCGCCGTGCATCTCTATTATCTCGCCGATAAGCTTGCTGTCGCTGACGCGCACGACGTCGAACATGTTCGCCTCGCGCATGCCCGTTGCAACAACGAGCGGACCGGCTATTTTTGAAATCTTTCCTGTAGTCATATCTGTTATCACGCCTTTCGGTTGAGCGTCATTATTTGTCCAGTATGTCCGAGCCGACCGCCTTTTGGACGGATCTGCTGACATTCTTCATACCCATGCCCGTGTTTCCCTTGACTCCGGGAATGGGCACTATTGCGGGCAGAGGTCTTGTGCGGTAGCGTTCGAGCTCGTTTTCGAGCCCGGAGGCAAGAGCCTCGGTGATGAATATCACCGCATACCCGCTCTCCGCCATTTTATGGAGCATCGGCGCCGCCTCGGCGGGGTCGTCGACGGGGAAGATGTGCATTCCGAGGGACGCAAAGCCGAAGATGCTGTCTCTGTCGCCCATAACGGCTATCTTATGCATAGACTTCCCTCACTCTCGCTCTTATTGTCTCTGCGGAAAAGCCGTTGAGCTTCGCCGAGAGTATAACTCTGACATTTTTCGTCTCCGTCTCGACGGCGTTATAATAAGCCGCAAGCGGGTCGGGGCCGAACGCCGTATATTTGGCTTCGGTCATCTGCTGCGCCGAGAGCTCGTCGCACTTCTTTTCAAAAGCCGTAAGCCCCTCTTTGAGGCTGTCCGCAAGGGAGCCCAGTTCAGTGTTCGCGAGCATATCCGCGACTGCGTCAACGCCCTCGAACGCCGCGTGGATCAGCTCGTCTGAATTAAGGCTTTCGCACGGGCACAGCGCATTTTTGATATATTGAGCCGTTCTGCCTGCCGAAGCACAGCGCAGCGCCGTTTTTATATCGGCGGCAGCGCACGAGAGCTCGACCTCTTTCATCAAAAGACTGCTTCCGCTCTTTTCGGCGAACTGCTTTCTTGTTTTCAGCGCCGCCGTGTCTATCGCGGTGTCCGCAAGTCTGCCGCTCTCGAGCTTAACTATCGCATCATAAGCCGCCTGCGCGCAGTCCCTCATGCACTCGGGCAGGGAGTCGAGCTCGTTTCGCTCGACGCAGCCGATTATCTCCGCCGGATCCCACACGCTCGGTTTTACAACATAGTCGGACGGGTCGAGGTCGGAGAACTTCGCCTTGAGCGCCGCTTTGAGATTGAAGAAATCGTTGTTTATCACGAGCGCATCGAGAAGTGAAGCGTCCGGCGCGCTCTCTTTGAGCAGCTGCCACGCGGCGTTCACATGCTCTTCGAGCATCGGCGCGTAGTCGTGACCGACGCCGTCGGTATGCCAGCCCTTGTCGCCGAGCAGTCTCAGCGCCGCCTCATAGCTCTCAGCTGATATCAGCTGTTCAGTCTCGGCGGGAGTGAGCAGGTTCAATTCGTTCGCTCTGATTCGCGCTACGGCGTAGGCATATTCATTTTCATGCATATTTTTCACCGCCGTTTAAAATATCACGCCGCAGACTTTTTCGCGGATGGTGTCCTTCTGCTCGTTTATGAGCGCTCTGAAGGTGCAGTTTATCTCAATATCGCCGTAGACGAGGATAAACCCGTTTTCGATATCCGCACCCTGCGCCGCAAGCTTCACCGAACCGTCTTTCAATTCGGCATTTATTCTTTCAACGAAGCCCGACGGCACGCGGTCGAGATCGGCTTTCGAGAGCCTCAGCTCCCCCTCGCCCTTGCAGGCGTTCCTGACGGCGAGCTTTTCGAGCGCCGCGAAATAATCGTCCGCGCCCATATTGCACATTGCGTCATAAGCCGCCTCTATCGCCGCGTCTACTGCCTCGACTTTAGCTGAGAGCTCAGCTCTGCGGGCAATGCCGCTTATATTCGCTTCGGACATATTTAATATCGACTGTGCCTTTTTCTCAGCGTCCGCTATAATATCGGAATAAGCCTTTTCGGCGTGCGCGTTCGCGTCCTCCGCGATATCCTGCGCCTTTTTCTGCGCCTGATCCGCAATCTCGCGGCAGCTCGCCAGAGAATCGGCGTTTATTTTTTCAATTATTCTGTCAAGTCCGCTCATCATTTCATCCCTTTCGCCGGCGCATACGCGCCGTTTTTTCGGTCATCAGATATTGAGTCCGCTGATGCTGAAGATCGAAAGGATCGAGACGAGCAGGGCGATAACGGCGTAGGTCTCGACCATTGCCGCCATGGTTATAGCCTTACCGTTCTGGTCGGGCTTCTTGGCTATTATGCTGACGCCTGCCGCCGCAGTCTTGCCCTGAGCTATTGCGGAGAAATAACCGACTATCGCTATGGGCATGCAGGCCGCAAACATCATAAGACCTTTTTCTATCGAGAGAGGCTCGAAGCCGCTGCCGATAACGCCCATTCTGTTGAGCGCAAGGAACGCTGTAAGGAAGCCGTAGAGTCCCTGAGTACCGGGAAGAATCTGAAGGATAAGCACTTTACCGAACTTCGTGGGGTCTTCTGTGATGACGCCCGCTCCGGCCTGACCGACAAGGCCGACTCCCTTTGCAGAGCCCATACCTGAGAGGATAGCCGCAAGAGCGGCGCCGAGGACGGCTATTGATGTTCCGAGACTTGAAAAAATAGACATTACTGTATTTCCTCCTTGAATCTGAAATGTTTTGTATCTGCTTTTAAGGGGGTGAAGGAGCGGCCTCCGCCCTCATAAAATTTTGAGAAGAATTCAACATACTGAAGCCTGTTCGTGTGGACATATGTGCCGATAAGATTTATCGCAATGTTCGCCGTATGTCCGAGCAGGAATACTATAATAAACAATATAAGCTTTGCGACTTTGTTGCCGGGCATCGTGCCGAGCAGGTTAATAACCGTCGCTATAACGCCGGTCGAAAGTCCGAGCGCCAGCAGGCGCGAATAGGATAAGATATCTCCGAGATATCCGGACGCCGTGTTATACAGCCCGTAGAGTCCGCCGCCGAGCTTGCCGATAATGTTCTTGGCGCTTCGCCCGCTCGTCAGAACGGTCAGCACCGCGCCGACAAGGGCGACATATTTGCCTATTGCCGTCAGCGTCTGCGGCACGTCGATTATGATTCCTGCGCCCAGCGGTGCGATACCTGCGACGAGCAGATAGACGGGAACGACATCGCAGAATGCGTCAAGCTTCTTGCCGTCCTTCCAGAGCATATAGAACCTGACCGCAAGACCTGCGAACAGGTGGATTATACCGAACAGGAACGAGTAGAGCAGCAGCTTCATTGGGTCGTTGACCGGCTCAAACCAGACCGCCGTCGACGCTATCTCCTTGCCGAAGAACTCGCGCGCTATGACCTGCGGCGCGTCGCCGAACCAGCTGCCGAACATCGTGCCCCAGAACACGGTCGAGATTCCGCAATAGAGGAACATATTGACCGTCTTTTTCATCCTGGGCTCGAGCTTGAGCTTTGCTTTGGCTATGAGCATGGCGATGACCATTATCACGCCGTAGCCCGCGTCCGAGAGCATGATGCCGAAGAAGACATAGTAGAAGAACGCCATAACGGGGTTCGGGTCGACATCGTCGCGGTTTGGCATCGAATACATTTCTGTTATCGGCTCGACGGGCGCGACAAAGGCGTTGTTTTCGAGCAGCACCGGCACATCGGCATCTGCGTCCGGGTCGGTAATTTCGATAGCGACCGTGTATTTCTTTTCGAGCGCGTCAATAACTTTTGCAGCCCGCTTCTCGGGGATATATCCCGTGAGGACGAAGATGCGGTTCGTCATGGCTATACGCTCAAGAGCCGCGTATTTTTCTTTCTTTATCGTGAAATAATCAATGACGAAGCTGATATCATCGTAGCAGCCCGCAAGCTTCACTATTTCGGCTCGCGCCGTTTCGGAATCTTTTTCGTTCTGCTCGATCTGCTTTTGAAGCCGCTCATATCTCACGCGCGGCGGATGCTTCGTCGGGTCGGACGGATAAGCGAAATTGAGCGTTCTCAGCACTTCGAATATCTCTTTTTCGCATTCCCTGTGGCATATAACAACGGCGCAAGTGCGCTCGCTGTTAGCCGAGATTATCTGCGCGTCGACTTCGCCTATCTCCGGCGCTGCCGCCGCTATCGCTTCGAGAAGCGACTGCGCGTCATACTGCGCCGGGAACGAGCCGATAAACACCGCAGACGAATCCGTGCCCTTGCATTTCATCGGGATATCGAGGCTCAGCCACGGTTCGAGTGCGTCCATCGCGGTGCGGCAGCGGACATTGTCCGCCGCATATTCGCGCATATCCGCTTCGAGCGAGTTTATCCTGTAGCACTCGCGGAGTATTTCATCCGCCTCATCGGCTTTTTTAAGATACTCCGAAACCTCGAGCTCCTTTCTGCCGCCGAACGACGACATGAGGCTCTGCATCAGTCCCTTTTTCTGCGGAGCATATTTGTCGAGCGTTTTCTGCGCACTCTCCGCCGCCGCGAGGTACCGTTCAAAGGTCGAAACGGTGACGCCCGTTGACAGCTTGCAGAGCGATTCGCTCTCTTCGCAGTCGGTCAGCTCGACAGTACCCATACGCTGAAGGCAGTCGATTATCTCCTTGCTCTGTTCAAGCGGAGCGAGCAGCTCGATGCACTTCATTTTAAGCTTTGCCAACCTGACACCTCCTGACTTTTCTGTAATTTCTGAGCCGTTTCATCAGATCACCGTCTCCATGACCGCTTTGATTGCATCGGCTCTGTGCGCTTCGGCAGCCGCAAGCACTTCGCGCTTGCGCTCCCCTGCCGCCTTTTCGGCTTTCTCCTCGTTTGCACGCGCCTGTTCGCGCGCACCCGCGATGATTTCTTCCGCTTTCTTTGCGGCCTCAGCCTTCTTTCTTGCAACTGCGCCCTCGCCCGCTTCAACCGCCGCGTCGACGGTTTTCTGCGCCTGTTCGTGCGCCGCTTCCTGCGCCTCTTTGTCCGAATTTTCGGCATCGAGCACCTTTGAAAGCATTTCGGACGCCATAGAAACACGCTCCTTTCGTCGGCGGATATATTTTCCGCCGCATTTTCTGTTATTTTACCACAAAATTATGACTTAAAAATGAACACAAAGCATGAATAAATATTTTTTTATCTATAACGCTTATATCTATATGTCCGCATCTTACCGGATATTTTATCACACTGCAAAGCGCGATTAAATACCCAACATTCGCCCGCTGTCGCAAAGTTGCACATTCGGGCGCATTTGTCCAAAAGGTTGTAAACTCGGGGCGCATTTGGTATAATGAGACATACCCAAAACGGAGGAAAAAGATATGACGGAAAAACTCTCGGCATTCGATCTTGAAACATTTATGTCTAAGCTCGTCGACGCGCTGCCAAAGCTCGCCGGGGCTGTGATAATAATCGCGCTCGGCTTCTGGGTCAGCTCGCTTATCGGCAAACTGCTGATAAAAGGTCTGACGCGAAAGGGCGTTGACGCATCCATCCACTCGTTTCTGCGCAGCATCGTAGTCTGGCTGCTGAGATTTGCGGTCATACTCTCCGCGCTCTCGACTCTCGGCTTCAATCTGAACTCGTTCATCGCCGCCCTCGGCGCGGCGGGACTGACCGCCGGCATGGGTCTGCAAAACAGCATCGCCCAGTTTGCCAGCGGCATACAGATACTCGTCAACAAGCCTTTTAAAAGCGGCGACTTCGTCGAACTTGAGAACATAAGCGGGCGGGTTCACGAGATAAAGCTGATGTACACGGTGTTTACGACCGCTGACAACAAGCGCGTTATAGTCCCGAATTCGCACATCACGAGCAACAATATTATTAACTACAACGCCGAAGGGCGCCGCAGACTCGACATGACCTTCTCCGTCTCCTACTCCGACGACATAGCCCTCGCAAAGCAGGTGCTCCACGCGCAGGCGCTCAAGAATGAACTCATCTATAAAAATCCCGAGCCGGAAGTCGTCGTCAAGCAGCAGTCGGCGAGCAGCATCGACCTTCTGCTCATGGCGTGGTGCTCATCTTCCGATTATCTGACCGTCTACTACAAACTGCAGGAGGATGTCAAAACAGCCTTCGACGAAAACGGAATCAACATCCCGTTCAACCAGCTCGATGTCCATGTATCTAACTCATAAGCTTTAAAATTGTCATAATTAACAAAAAACGTCCAATTGTCTGCGGCAGATTTTTTTGAAAAAGTTCTTTTTGACTATCAATCGGGCGTTTTTTATTATATAATGTTAGATGAAGGTAAAAAAGACAATTTAATCTGCGGAGGGAATTATTATGTCAGAAGCTTTAACTGCACCGGATTTTTCAACTATTCCGGTAGGACCGCTTGCGCTCATCGCACTGCCCGGCTGTGAGGAGCTTGCCGCAAAGATCGACGCCTATCTCAAAACATGGCGCGAGATCCGCGAGAGCGAGCACAAAACAACCATCGCGTTCTCGGGCTATCAGCGCGACTCCTACCTCATCAAGGCGGCATTCCCGCGTTTCGGTTCGGGCGAATCGAAGTGCCACATCCAGCAGTCCGTTCGCGGCTACGATATCTTCATCGTCTGCGATATGTTCAACTACGGTCTGACCTATAAGATGTACGGCAAGGACAATATGATGAGCCCCGACGATCACTACGCAAACCTCAAGCGCGCCATCAGCGCGATCGGCGGCAAGGCAAGACGCATCACCGTCATCATGCCCATGCTCTACGAAGGAAGACAGCACAAGCGTTCAAGCAGAGAATCCCTTGACTGCGCCATGGCTCTTCAGGAGCTGAGCACTCTCGGAGTGGACAACCTCATCACCTTTGATGCGCACGACGCGCGAGTTCAGAACGCTATCCCGAACCACGGCTTTGAAAACATTCAGCCTGCTTACCAGATGATAAAGGCGCTCGTCAAGAATGTTCCCGATCTCAAGATCGACAACGATCATCTGATGATAATTTCCCCCGATGAGGGCGGCATGGGTCGCTGCATCTATTATTCGACCGTCCTCGGCGTTGACCTCGGTATGTTCTACAAGAGACGCGACTATTCGGTCGTTGTTGACGGCAGAAACCCGATAATCGCCCACGAGTTCCTCGGCGACAATGTTGAGGGCAAGGATGTTGTCATTGTTGACGACATGATCTCCTCCGGCGAGTCGATGATCGAAGTTGCAACGAAGCTCAAGGAGCTCAAAGCAAGAAGAATCTTCGTCTGCACCTGCTTCGGCCTGTTCTGCAACGGGCTTGAGGCTTTCGACAAGGCATACGAAAGCGGCCTTATCAACAAGGTGTTCACCACCAACCTCATCTACAGAACCCCCGAGCTCAAGCAGCGCGAGTGGTATGTCGAAGTTGATCTGTCGAAGTACATCTCCTATGTTATCGACACTCTTAACCACGACACCTCGGTCAGCAAGCTTCTCGACCCGAAGGACAGAATAAACAACCTCCTCGTCAAGAAGGGCTTCCGCACCGCAGAAGAAGTAAAGTAAAAAAGTATAGTATAAAAGACCGCCTGAAATTCAGGCGGTCTTTTTATATCTACATCAAAATCGCAGTCCGCAAGCTGTCAATAAACTAAGCCGGAGCTGAAAGCCCCGGCTTTTGTTCATTTTATTTTCCGGCTTTGAGATCCTTCATCATCTCGGCATAAGCCTTGACGAGGGTAGAAGCAACCGTTCTGCCGAAGGAGATGGTCTCCTGATAGTGGTCGCCGAGCAGGTCGGAACCGTCGAAGAAGATCATGCAGTAGTCATTGTCAGGCACGACATATCCGCAGGCATCGTTAGCCTCGCCGAACACATAGAGCTCAACATTCTTGCCCGCATAGTCGCTGACGATGCTGTTGAGCGACGGATAGCCGAAGTCCTTGCCGCTGTAAGCGTTCTCGGCAAGGCAGGCGCCTTTTCCGTCGATAAGCTCGGGCGATACTTCGCCGGGCAGAAGAGCAATTTTAATGTTCTTGCCTATCTCAAGATAGCCTATCTCCGTTGTGGTATAGAGAGTCTCGTTCTTATCGTAATATATCTTGTTGCCGACGAGTCTCGCCTTGCCGACAGCTTCGATAACGGGATTGCTTATCTCGACCAAGACTTCCTTGTGTCTGATATTGAGTATGGGCTCAACTCTCGTCTCTTTGACGGGCTCCCAGTTCTCGTACCAAACGGTTATCGCGTCGAGCTTCTTCTGCTTCTCTTCGTCGGTAAGCTCGGTGTTGTTCTTTATCGCCTCGGCGGCATCGGCATAGAACTTGTCGTTCGTGAGCCAGTCGCCCGCGCGCTTTATCTCATCCTTGGTCATGGTCAGAGCAACTACCATTCTGCCGAGCTCGTTGCCGTAGCGGGTAGCCTCTTCGCTTCTGCGGACGGTGTCAACGCCGTCGTTGGTGACTCCGCGGGCGGAATAGATGCCGCACAGAGCGCCGTTGATGAACATGAAGTTCGTGTTGTTGTTCTCCGCGCTGCTGATTATCTGCTCCATGTAGTAGGTGTAGTCTGCGGAGAGCTCCTTGCCGCTGCTCTTGCTGGTCTTGAGACCGGTGATATAGGGATGAGCGGACATGTTGACTATATAGGTCTCGGTGCTGCCGTCGTCGGGGACGAAGCGGAGTCTTGTGAGATTGTCGACAGCGTCGAACACGCCGCGCTTGTCGTTGATGTAGTCCTCGCCGAGGTGGTCAAGGGTAGCCTCATACATCTCGCCGGACTTCATGCTCTTGCACGCCTCGACTATAGTATCAGTGGTCTTTTCAAAGAGGAAATTCATATACTTCGGGTCGGTGCCGGAGGAATACTCGCCCTTGCCGCTATAGGTGACGCCGATGTTTTTCGCAAGCTTGACGAAGAAGGGATTCCAGAGACCCTGCGTGTCGATGCAGCTGTGGCAATGGGTCGCAAAGACATTGACAGAGATTATGTTTTCGTCTTTGAGCTCTTTTGCAACGCGGTCGCGGATCTGCTTGATGTCCTCGCTCGCGATGCCGATGCACTCGATGGTCGAGAAAACGACCTTGCCGCGTCCGTCGTCAACAACAACGGTGCGAACCTTCATGTCATCGAGCACGGTCTCGACAGTGTTCGACGGGAAGTTCTGAAGCAGGTAGCCCGCAAGATAATAATGTCCGTTGAGAACATCGTCGGGGACGAGGCTCGCCTGGCTGTAGCCGAGCTGCCACTTCGCGTCCTTAGAAGCCTCGCTGACAAATTCCTTGCTGCCCTTGTAGAAGTTCTCGCTCTCGGGCTTATAGTCCTCAAGCTTGGTAAGTCCCCTCGGCAGCGGAACCATGTCCGCAATGAAGCTGATTATCTTTGTGAAGATGCAGTCGAGATAGGTCATGAGAATACTTGTCTTCTCTTTATCCGTCTCCATCTTTGCAAGAGCCGTAATGAGTCCCCACGGGGTGCTCACATCGTACTCCTTGCCGCCTATCAAAACCTTGAGCGGTTCGATTTTTGCCAGATTCTTGACCGCGCCGGCAGCGTCCTTGGCAACGGTAGAATTGAAGTCCTTTACCGAATCCGGGACATACTTGTCGTAGTACTCATAGGCTTTCTTGGCGACTTCAATGCCGATTTTCACAAGTCCCGCGATAATCTGCGGAATTTCCGAGACCGAGACGTCAGTCGGTGCGGCATTCGCGCTCGCCGCGCTTGCGGTCGAAGCGAAGGAGCACGACATAATCATCGTCAGTGCCAGAACGACTGCGAGAATCGATTTGAGTGCTTTTTTCATCGTTTGTTTCTCCTTTATCTTTATTTTTTCAAGCTGTATATTACAGGCGCGGACTCCACGCCTATATCACGAAGAACATATTCGTAGCTCCACTTGCTTTCCCTTGTGCGCCATGCATCCGGACCTATCCAGTGGCATTTGCGCTCATAGAGATGCACCGTGCCGAACGCATTTCTGCGGTTCGTGTAGAGCTTCACCGCTATCTCATGCCTGCCCGCGCCGATATTTTTGAGCTCCAGCTCATACGGCGGGAAGATTATCTCACCAGCGTGAACGCCGTCAACAAATATATCGGTCAGCGCACCGTCGTAGTGCGGGACGGTAATTTTGATATCCCCTTCGGGGCAGTCGACGCCGAAACGGTAGGTCACACAGCCGCCGTAGAACGGCAAACCCTGATTTACTATACTGCCAAACGCGAGCTTTTCGGGGCGCTTTACGAGCTTCTTGAGCCTGCCGCGCACCTCGACGCCGAAGTCGCCGAGCAGATAGCACCATTCGACATTCGTGCGCTTGCCGAACGGGAGGACGATATCGAGTATATTCTCTCCCTGCTCTATCTTCGGCAGTTCAACGGTCTTTATCGATTTGTCAACATACCAGCCGGTCACGGTGTTGTCGACCGCCTGACCGTTGAGTGTTATCTGCGCTTTCTCCGCGTCCTCGAGGGCGAGCGATACGCCGTCAAACGCGAGAGCGCTGTCTATCTTAAAGCGGAGCCTCACCTTATGCTCGGGCACAGGCTCATGTATGACCCACGGCTGCATCACCGCGCCGCTTCGAAGCGGGAATCCGAGCTTTTCGCGGCAGATGTTATCGGCTCTGAGAAGCTCCTCCTCATGCTCGCTCAGCTCGTCGCCGTCAAGCGCGAATCGAGCCATATCAAGGAGCATGACATTCGGCTCGTCGAGCTCATATTCCGTCTCGCATGGAACTGTAATTTTCTTGTCCTCGCGCTCCTCCGGCTCAGTATACTGACCCTCGGAGCAGCCGTCATAGAGTCTGAGCAGCAGGCTGTCGTATTCATAGAGCCTCGCGCTTATCACGGTGTCGCCGTTGAGATAATCAAACTGCGCGGGCTTCAGCTCGCCGCTCAAGGTGTCGTATATCACGGGCGAATATTCGCCTTTTACGGTTATTTTTATATCGTCGTAAAACGCCAGATCGCAATCATATGAATCCTCCGCGTGTGCGACAAACAGCCACAGGCTGTCCGTGTCCTCGCGCAGCTGATATATCAGCCCGTCCGAAAGATAGCCGTCGTCATCGCGGATGCAGACGGTTCTTGACGCGTCGAGTGCCGTCAGAAGCGACGCACGCTGATAGGGTATGTGCTCGCTGTTTTTGAAAAGCCTCTCTCCCCTGTCGGACGGCTGTGCGTCCTCGAGAGTCGGGGCTTCGCCGAGGAATATTACCCTGCCGCCGTCCTCGCGGAATTTTTCGAGCCTGTTGAGCGTTGACGAGCGGAGCGTCTCGCACCCTGGTACGACTATCACGTCGTACTTCATCTCGCCGACTCTCAGCGGAGCGTCCGCATGCGGGCAGAGCCCGGGCAGCAGCGACTCGCTGATGAAATCGAAATCTATGCTGCCGAACAGCAGCCACTTTGTCAGATCCTGGAAATTCTTGTCAAGCTCCTCGCGGATGAGTCCCGATTTGTCGTTGGGTCCCCAGTGGAGCCAGAAGCTCTCTACCGGGTGGATAACGCCGACCTTTACAATCGGTACACCGCGGGTCATCGCCGTGTTGACTCGCGCGAAGTGATTTTCAACGCAGGAATATTTTTTGTACCACGGGGACTGATAGTTTATCGAGGCGGGATAGTCTCGCTTCGCCTCGCCTGCCATGGAGACCCACGACAGGTGCGGCACGCGCACCGTGACGCCGAGAGCCGCCTGCCAGTCGCCGTTGAGTTTGTGTCCTCTGAAGTCAAAATCCCAGTCTGTAACGCCGTAAAGCTCGGAGAGCACACCTTCATAGCCGAACTGATGCGCGGCGGACTGAGCCTGCTTCGCGGTCGTGTATTCCTTCCACGAGCAGAGCATATCAATGCCGGGCAACCCGAACGAGCGGTATGAGCGCATCGCTTCACCGAGCGCGCCCGTCTGGCTTTCGAGCGTCGGCTCGTCCATCATGTGACCCGTCAGCGCGATACCGTTTTCGCGGCACCAGCCGCCGACCGTATCGGCGAACGCCGAAGAAAACCGCTCCGCAATATGATCGTGATAGCGGTAACGGGCGGCGGAAACTTTTCCGTCCGGCAGATCCCAGAATATCTCCGGCAGGAACTCCATTATATCCTGAGAATATGTATCTGAATATGTCTTTGCAAAATCGTCCGTCCACGGCATGATGAGATCATCCGTGTCGGTCGAGTTGTCCATGAGCGTCTTGCGCGTGAACTGCGGCTCGTCGGTGAAAATCGCGGGGACAGTTTCATCGAACTCATCGCCGACGACCTCTTTGTACCGCTCGTGAGTGACCTCAACGAAGCGTTCGACCGCCTTTTTGTCGAGCGTGTTGAGATAAGCCTGACCGTTATACCACGGGTTCGCGCCGCTTATTTCAAGATAGGCGTACCACTTCGTCCCCTCGGCAGAGTCGTTCTCGCCGATGCGCCTGTAGCTCTTCAAATATCCGTCGGAATCGAGCACTATGTCATAGCAGGCAAGCAGTTCGCCGTCCTCGGAGCGCACTCCGCGCGATGTGGAGTCGTCCGTGAAGCCCGCAGAGCCGTCATAGGGTCTGACGGTAAAAAGCAGGTGGCGTGCGCGGAAACGCTTATCTTTCGTGACTATTCCGCCGGCGGCGCCGGAGGGCCATCTGTCCTCGTCATAGAGCCACGCGAGCATTTTTTTGCTCTTCGCCTTGTCGGTGCAGGAGCGGATGAGATGCATGAACTCGTCGCTCAGATATTCCGTATCCATGCCGGTTCTGACATGCATATGAAATCCGCCGAAGCCCATCTCATGAAAAATTTCTATCTGCCGCAGAAGTTCGTCCTCTTCGAGCTTGCAGTTCCACGCCCAGAACGGCGCGGCTCGGTATTCGCTCGTCGGGGAGCGAAACAGCTCATCAGACAGGGTGCTGAGATAATTCTTTTTATAAAGCATATATTCCTCCGCTAAAAATATCGAACCCCTTTTTGATTATACAATTATACCATAAAAGTCCCTGTCCGTTGTCACAAAAATTGACCCCGAAAGCTGTACAATTTGACGAACGCAGAGGCTTCATCACGGTTGATTTTCCGTTTCGCGTGCTCTATAATGATGCACGATGTATATTTGTTTAGTTCAAAGCTTCGCAATATGAACATTTTCCTGCGGCGAAGAGCAAAAAAACGGGCGGCACAGAGCTAATCTGTACCGCCCGATTCTGTTTTATATCGGCTTATTCAGCCTTTTTGTTCTTCTCTCTGTTGCCGAGCACAACATTCGTCAGGATGCCGAGGATGAGTGCGCAGGCGATGGAGGTTATCGTGACCTTGCCGAAGGAGACGGTCAGGCCGCCGATACCGGCGATAAGAATAACGGAGACAACGAAGAGGTTTCTGTTATCTTCGAGGTCAACTTTCTGGATCATCTTCAGGCCGCTGACTGCGATGAAGCCGTAGAGCGAGATGCACACGCCGCCCATGACGCAGGAGGGAATTGAAGCGAGGAAAGTTGCGAAGGGTGAAAGGAACGCGATGATTATCGCGAGGACTGCCGTGCAGACGATAGTCGCAACGGAAGCGTTGCCGGAGATAGCCACGCAGGCTATGGACTCGCCGTAAGTGGTGTTCGGTGCGCCGCCGAAGACAGCGCCGACCATCGAGCCGATACCGTCGCCGAGCAGGGTTCTGTGGAGACCGGGCTCAACAAGGAGGTCAGTTTCAACTATGGAAGAGATGTTCTTGTGGTCAGCGATGTGTTCTGCGAAGACAACGAATGCAACGGGGACATAAGCCACTGCAACAGCCGCTATGTAAGAACCGCTGAGCTCGCCGAAGGCGCCGAAAGCCTTGAGGAAGGTGAAGTCGGGTATCGAAACAAAGGTTTTGACTCCCACTCCGTCAGCAACGAGTGCAGTGAAGCCGCTGAAGTCGATAACTTTGAGAGCGTCGTTTCCGGTCTTGATGCCGATGACGGTGAAGATAGCCGCAACAGCGTAGCCGGAGAGGATGCCGATGATGAACGGGATGAGCTTAACCATCTTCTTGCCGAAGACGGAGCAGAACATTGTCACGAAGAGAGTGACGAGACCGCAGATGATAGCGACATAGACGCTTGCGGTCGGCTCGCCGTTGACTGCATAGGAGCCTTTCTGGAGATCGCCGATAGCGTTTCCTGCGAGCGAAAGTCCGATTATAGCGACGGTGGGTCCGATAACGGCGGCGGGCATGAGCTTATTGATCCAGCCGACACCGGAAATCTTGACAGCTATTGCTATAACAACATAGACGAGACCCGCGAACACAGCGCCGAGAATCAGTCCGAGATAGCCGAGCGCAACGGTGGTCGCGCCTGCGAAAGCGGCTGCCATTGAGCCGAGGAAAGCAAAAGAAGAACCGAGGAAAACAGGGCTCTTTGCCTTCGTGAAGAGAACATATACAAGGGTGCCTGCGCCTGCGCCGAAGAGCGCCGCGACAGTGCTCATCTGCACTTCGCCGCAGTTATAAACACCCGAAGTTATCATGGGAACTGCGATGGTCGCTGCCATAATCGCGAGCAGCTGCTGGAACGCAAAGACGATAAGCTTGCCGAACTTCGGCTTGTCTTTGATACCGTAAATCAATTTCATACTATTGACCTCCTCAAATTTTGCCTGTCTATACTCAACACAGTCCCGGTGAACCGCTTCTGCGTCAAAGTCTTATTTGCTGTATATTGAGACGCTTGTCTCATCGTCGAACGGCGGGATCTTCACAACGACCACTTCGCCGCGCGAGGTCGGCACGTTCTTGCCGACATAGTCGGCGACTATCGGGAGCTCCCTGTGTCCCCTGTCAACAAGCGTTGCAAACTGTATCTTCGCCGGGCGGCCGAGGGAGATTATCGCATCCATCGCGGCGCGCGCCGTTCTGCCGGTGTAGAGCACATCGTCGACCATGACGACCGTCTTGCCCTCAACGGAAAAATCAAGCTTGCCGGAGTTCACTGTCGGCTGGCTTGCGCTCTCGCTCAGGTCGTCCCTGTAGAGCGTGATGTCGAGATAGCCTTTCTGCGTCTTCACGCCGAGGCTCTCGATTTTTGAAGCGAGGATATCTGCAAGCGGCGCGCCTCTTCTCATTATGCCGACAAGGCATATCTCATCTGAATCGCCGTTTCGCTCGATTATTTCGTGCGATATCCGCGCGAGCGCACGGTTGACCGCCGCGCTGTCCATGATATAGGCCTTGAACTCCATTTACTCACCCCGAAGCATAAAAAAATACGATTCTGCCGCACCGACAAAATCGCACAAAAACACGCAGATATACCCTATCCGCACTGAATATGACCATCTTGTCGGCATCTCTGTACCGCTCTTAAAGATTTTTTGCTGTGAATACTATATCATATTGTTCATCGGTTGTAAAGACCCAATTTATAGTTTTTTCAACTTTTTTCGCCGCCGAATCTTACATAAATGTAAGAACTCAGGCGCACAATGTAAGGCTTTGTTATTGAGAACGACCCACTCTTTTGATATAATCATTATCGACAGGAGGAGTTTTTTATGAAAACCAAAAGCAAAAATAAGAAGCTGCGCATCGCGCTCGGAATATGCATACCGCTCATAATCATTATCGCTGCGGCGTTGGCTGTCGTTATGAAATACGGACCGACATTCGGATTTTATCTCGTCCCGCCGTCGGCAGAGCGCTACGGCAAGGACGCTCTTGCAACCATAGGCAAAAACGGGATATATTCGGGAAGCGACGAGTGGAAAAGCACTTACGAAGAATGTCTCAAGATGATAGAAAACGCCGAGAGCTATGAGGACACATACCCCGCGATTAAAAAGGCTCTTTCGGTTTGCGGCGGCAAGCACTCAATGTTCATGACAAAATCGGAATCGCAGGACATAACCGAGAGCTATAACGAGGTTCTGCCCACCGTTTCGCTCGACGGCGATATTGCAATAATAAAACTCCCCGATTTCCTCGTCACAGCCGAAGATTTCCTCGGCACAGCCGAAGCGGGACAGAAATACGCAAAAGTCGCGGAGGACTTCATTCACGAGAACCGCGATAAAATAAAGGGCGTTGTGCTCGACCTGCGCGGCAACACCGGCGGTGACATGGGTCCGATGGCGACGGCTGTCTCGTCGCTGCTGCCAGACGGCGAATTGGTTTATTATCACTACCGCAGCTACGATATCCCAGTCACGCTCAAAAACGGCGTTGTCAGCAATGCGGGCACGGGCGGCAGGAGCCTCTATCCCGAAGAGAAGCTGAATGTACCCGTTGCGATACTTACCGACGACATGACTGCGAGCTCGGGCGAAGCTCTGACGCTCTGCTTCAGAGGACTCGAAAACACAAGGACTTTCGGCGCACCGACCGCTGGCTACACGAGCGTTAATATGCTCTATAACATGTATGACGGCGCGCAGATGTATCTGACCGTCGCGTTCGACAAGGCGCGCACGGGCGAGATATTCAAAGAGACACCAATCGAGCCGGATGTCGCCACCGACTCCCCTCTTGAAGCGGCTCTTGAGTGGCTGAAAGGCTGAAAATAAAATACAGCACCCTCCGTAAAAGCGCGGAGGGTGCGTTTTAACAAAGCGAAAGGATCGGCACATCTGCGCCGACCCTTTTTATTTTTTGATTATTTTGCTTTCTTGTCTTCCTTTTTCTTGTGGAAAAGAATCTTATCCACGGGGAAATAGAGGAAGAACTGGAGAGCCGAGCAGACAGCGGTAGCTATAGTGAGCGAAAGACCGCTGTTCAGATGGAACTTCGAGGTGCAGAACTCGAAAACTACGGGGTTGAACCACGCAGAGAAGCAAACGAGAGCAAGGGTGAAGATTATGTATATGGGCAGAGTAATAGCGGTGTTGGAGCCCGAGTTGAAAGTCTTTTCCTTGTTGATGAAGAATGCAACTATCTGCGCCAGAAGGTTCGAAACGTTGAATGCAATGAAGAGCGCAAGTCCGCAGCGCTGACCCTCGATGACCGGATAATCAAAGACGAACCAGTGGAATGCCTGCGTGCTCAGAGCCTTGATTGCGGGGATGTTGTAAAGAATCGCGAGAGATGCAACCTGAACGATGCAGGCGCCGAGGCTGACGACGATGAACTTGACAAACTGCCAGAGTGTGTTGATGCCGGAGCCTTTACCCGCTGCGGCCTTGTCGATATTGTTTAACTTTCCCATTTACTTCACTCCTGTGATAAAATTTTCAATTAATTTTATCATACCCGCCGAGATAAATCAATAAAAACGCCCGTACTTTTTGGATATTGATTATTAAAAACAGATAAATCGGCATAAAAAAAGATCCCGCAGGAAAACCTACGGGATCAAAAGGGCATTAATTACTCGTTGATCTTGATAACAACGCCCGAGCCGACGGTACGGCCGCCTTCACGGATAGCGAAGCGGAGACCCTCTTCGATAGCGATGGGAGCGATAAGCTCGACAGACATGTCAATGTTGTCGCCGGGCATGCACATCTCTACGCCCTCGGGAAGGGAGATGATACCGGTAACGTCAGTAGTTCTGAAGTAGAACTGGGGACGATAGTTGTTGAAGAACGGAGTGTGACGGCCGCCCTCGTCCTTAGTAAGGACGTAAACCTGACCGACAAACTTGGTGTGGGGATGAATGGTGCCGGGCTTGGAAAGAACCTGTCCACGCTCGATCTCATTTCTCTGAACACCACGAAGAAGAGCGCCGATGTTGTCGCCGGCCTCAGCGTAATCGAGGGTCTTGCGGAACATCTCGATTCCGGTGCAGACGGTCTTGCCCTTCTCTTCCTTAAGACCAACGATCTCAAGCTCGTCGCCGGTTCTCAGCTGTCCACGCTCAACTCTACCGGTGGCAACAGTACCACGGCCGGTGATGGTGAAGACATCCTCAACAGGCATAAGGAAAGGCAGGTCAGCCTTACGGTCGGGAGTGGGGATATAAGTGTCAACAGCGTTCATGAGCTCCCAGATGCAAGCAAGCTCGGGGGCGTCAGGATCATTGCCGTTGTACTCAAGAGCCTTAAGAGCAGAACCCTTGATGATCGGGGTGTCATCGCCGGGGAAGCCATACTCGTTAAGAGTATCGCGGATCTCCATCTCGACAAGCTCAAGGAGCTCAGGATCGTCGACCTGGTCAACCTTGTTCATGAAGACGATGATATAGGGCACGCCAACCTGGCGGGCAAGAAGAAGGTGCTCCTTGGTCTGAGCCATGGGGCCGTCGGTAGCAGCTATAACAAGGATAGCGCCGTCCATCTGAGCAGCACCGGTGATCATGTTCTTGATATAGTCAGCATGGCCGGGGCAGTCAACGTGAGCATAGTGACGGGTAGCAGTCTCATACTCAACGTGAGCGGTGTTGATTGTAATACCGCGCTCTCTCTCCTCGGGAGCCTTATCGATGTTAGCGTAATCAACAAACTCAGCCTCGCCCTTCATAGCGAGAGTCTTGGTGATAGCAGCGGTAAGAGTAGTCTTACCATGGTCAACGTGACCAATGGTACCAATGTTTACATGGGGCTTAGTTCTTTCGAATTTAGCTTTTGCCATTTGGAATTTCCTCCCTTTAATTGGTTAAATAATTGTCTCATGCATCAGCATAAAACTATTCTATCAATTTACACCTGAAAATTCAAGTGCTTTTTAAAAATTACTTGTCCTTGATGACAGTCTCAGCAATGGACTTCGGAACCTCGGCGTAGTGGCTGGGCTCCATGACATACTGACCGCGTCCCTGCGTCTTGGAACGAAGGGTGGTAGCGTAGCCGAACATGTTCGACAGCGGGATGAATGCATTGATCTGCACTGCGCCCGTACGCATCTCGGTGCCTTCGATCTGTCCGCGGCGGGAGTTGACATCGCCGATAACATCGCCCATATAGTCCTCGGGGACGATAATGGCGACCTTCATGATGGGCTCCATGAGCACGGGAGCTGCCTTCTTCATCGCATCCTTGAACGCCATAGAACCGGCGATCTTGAACGCCATTTCGGAGGAGTCGACCTCGTGATAAGATCCATCGTAAAGAGTGACCTTGACGTCAACAACGTTGAAGCCTGCAAGAACGCCCGACTGCATTGCACCCTTGATACCGGCCTCTGCAGGTCCGATATATTCCTTCGGGATAGCGCCGCCGACGACCTCGTTGACGAACTCGTAACCCTTCTCGGGGTTGGGCTCGATGCGGATCTTGACGTGACCGTACTGTCCGCGGCCGCCCGACTGACGCGAATACTTGGTATCGCTCTCTGCGGGTTTGGTGATGGTCTCGCGGTATGCGACCTGGGGTTTACCAACATTAGCCTCGACCTTGAACTCACGAAGAAGTCTGTCAACGATTATCTCAAGGTGAAGCTCGCCCATGCCGGCGATGATGGTCTGACCCGTCTCTTCATCAGTGTAGCACTTGAAGGTCGGATCCTCTTCGGCGAGCTTTGCAAGTGCGATAGCCATCTTCTCCTGGCCTGCCTTGGTCTTGGGCTCGATAGCGACCCTGATAACGGGATCGGGGAACTCCATGGACTCAAGGATTATCGGAGCCTTGGCGTCGCAGAGCGTGTCGCCGGTGGTGGTGTTCTTAAGACCGATAGTCGCAGCGATATCTCCGGCGTAAACGCAGTCGATATCCTTTCTGTGGTTGGAGTGCATCTGCAGGATTCTTCCCAGACGCTCGTTGCAGTCCTTGGTAGCATTGTAAACAGTGCTGCCGGTGGTGACTGTGCCCGAATAAACTCTGAAGAAGCAGAGCTTACCGACGAAGGGATCGGTCGCGATCTTGAAAGCAAGAGCTGCGAACGGCTCGGAATCCGAAGAATGACGGAACTCCTCTTCACCGGTCTCGGGGTTCGTGCCCTTTATCGACGGGACATCCGTCGGAGCGGGCATGTAATCAACAATAGCGTCAAGCAGCTGCTGAACACCCTTGTTGCGGTAAGAAGTACCGCAGCATACGGGAACCATCTTATTGGCGATAGTAGACTTGCGGATGCAGGTCTTTATCTCATCAATGGTGAGCTCCTCGCCGCCGAGATACTTCTCGAGCAGCTCGTCGTCCTGTTCGGCGACGTGCTCAACGAGCTCATCATGATACTTCTGTGCAAGTTCCTTCATGTTCTCGGGGATCTCCTCGACTCTAACGTCGAGACCCTTGTCATCATAGTAGACATCAGCCTGCATCTGAACAAGGTCGATGATTCCCTTGAAGTCAGCTTCCGCGCCTATGGGGAGCTGAATCGGAACTGCGTTACACTTCAGGCGCTCCTTCATCATGTCTATAACATTATAGAAGTTAGCTCCCATAATGTCCATCTTGTTAACATAGACCATTCTCGGAACCTGGTACTTGTCCGCCTGTCTCCAGACGGTTTCGGACTGGGGCTCAACGCCGCCCTTTGCGCAAAGAACGGTAACAGAACCGTCCAGAACACGCAGAGAACGCTCAACCTCAACGGTGAAGTCCACGTGGCCGGGAGTGTCGATGATGTTGATTCGGTGGTTCTTCCAGAAGCAGGTAGTCGCAGCGGAGGTGATTGTTATACCTCTCTCCTGCTCCTGCTCCATCCAGTCCATTGTCGCAGCACCATCATGCACTTCGCCGAGTTTGTGGGTCTTTCCTGTGTAGAACAGGATACGCTCCGTTGTGGTGGTTTTGCCTGCGTCAATATGCGCCATGATTCCGATATTCCTGGTCTTTTCCAGTGAAACCTCTCTCGGCATAAAAACCTCCGTATCTCGCCTTTGTGCGAATAGCAAAATATATAGGTGAAATTACCACCTGAAATGTGCAAATGCCTTGTTGGCCTCTGCCATCTTGTGAGTATCCTCACGCTTCTTGAATGCCGAACCGGTCGAATTGACGGCATCCATGATCTCGTTAGCAAGTCTCTCCTTCATCGTTCTCTCGGAACGCTGACGGGAATAAAGGGTTATCCAGCGCAGACCGAGGGTCTGTCTTCTCTCCGGACGAACCTCCATGGGAACCTGATAGGTTGCACCGCCGACTCGACGAGCTTTGACTTCGAGAACGGGCATGACATTCTCCATAGCAGCCTCAAAAACCTCAAGCGGTTCCTTGCCGGTCTTCTCACGGATAATGTCGAAAGCCTCGTAAACGATTTTCTGAGCGACGCCCTTCTTACCGTCGATCATGACGTTGTTGATAAGGCGTGTTACGAGCTTTGAGTTGTAAAGCGGATCGGGCAAAACGTCACGTTTTGCTATCTTGCCTCTTCTTGGCACTTCGCTTCCCTCCTTCATAGTAATGATATCATAGGTACTCGAGTGACAAAACTCTCGTGGTGTCAATGGGAGGCATGTATTTCAATGCACTCTCGCATTGGAGTAATCACCTGCAAGAAGATTCTGTCTCTTAAGCTTTCCGCGTCATGCGGAATTACTTTTTGGCAGCCTTCGGACGCTTAGCACCGTACTTGGAACGGGCCTGCATTCTGCCGTTGACGCCCTGTGTATCGAGCGTTCCGCGGATGATGTGGTAACGCACACCGGGAAGGTCCTTAACACGGCCGCCGCGGATGAGAACAACCGAGTGCTCCTGAAGGTTATGACCGACGCCCGGGATATAAGCCGAAACCTCGATGCCGTTGGAAAGACGAACTCTGGCGATCTTTCTAAGAGCCGAGTTGGGCTTCTTGGGGGTGGTGGTCTTAACCGCTGTGCAAACACCGCGCTTCTGCGGAGAAGCAGTGTCGGTCATGACATTTTTCTTGGAGTTGAGACCCTTCAAAAGCGCGGGGGCTTTGGGTTTCTTCTCAAGAGTTTCTCTTCCGTTTCTCACAAGCTGATTAAACGTTGGCAAGCAGTACATCTCCTTTCTAAGATTTATATATGAAATCCGCGCTTCGGGCATAATTATCCCAAAACACAAGACATCACAATTTAAAATTATACCGCTGAAGGTTCTGTTTGTCAACCTTTTCGGTTCGTCAAATGACAAAATATTCGGCGTTTATCGGGGCATTATATATGATTTTTGTCCAATAAACGCATCTCTTTATAGTCACCGCTGCCGGAGTCCACCGCAAAAGCGGCAGACTCCGGCTCGATGGTTGTTTATTATTCTGCTTCTTCCTGGTTTTCCGCCTCTTCGAGCTTCTCGGCAAGGTCGCTGAAGATGCCCGTAGTGGGAAGCACCTGAACATCGCTGTAGCACTTCATGCCGGTACCCGACGGCAGGAGCTTGCCGATGATGACATTCTCCTTGAGACCGAGCAGCGGATCGCTCTTGCCCTTGATGGCGGCGTCGGTGAGGACTCTTGTCGTCTCCTGGAAGGATGCTGCCGAGAGGAAGGACTCGGTTGCAAGAGAAGCCTTTGTGATACCCATGAGCACGGGCATGCACTGAGCCTCTGCGAGCTCCTCACCTGTCTCCTGAGCCTTGGCGGCGACGCTTGCGTTCTCCGCCTTGAACTCGAGCTTGTCAACAACAGCGCCGGGCAGGAAAGTCGTGTCGCCGGGATCGGTGATCTTGACCTTCTTCATCATCTGACGGACGATGACCTCGATGTGCTTATCGTTGACGTCAACACCCTGCATACGGTAGGTTCTCTGAACCTCGCGGATGAGGTAATCGTGAACAGCCTCGACGCCGAGGACTGCGAGAATATCATGCGGGTTGAGAGCACCTTCGGTGATGGTGTCGCCCTTGTTGATGTGATCGCCGGGCTCAACCTTGACACGCATACCGTAGTGGATGGGATACGCCTTCTCCTCGAGGGTCTCGGGATCGGTGACGATAATGTTTCTGACCTTCTTGATCTCGCGCTCGGAAACCGTACCGGAGATCTCACTGATAAGAGCGAGGCTCTTGGGCTTTCTCGCTTCGAACAGCTCCTCGACTCTGGGAAGACCTTCCGTGATATCGGACTGGTCTTTCGCGCCGCCGGTGTGGAACGTTCTCATCGTCAGCTGTGTACCGGGCTCGCCTATCGACTGAGCCGCGATGATACCGACTGCTTCACCGACCGTAACAGGCTCGCCGGTTGCAAGGTTCGCGCCGTAGCACTTGATGCAGACGCCGTGCTCGGACTGGCAGGTAAGCAGCGAACGGATCTTTATCTTTGCAAGGCTGCCCTCGGGCTCTTCGCCTGCGGCGACCTTTCTGTCGTGGTACTCGTATACCTTGTCGGCGACGCGCTTTGCGTCGTCCTCGCTCATCATCTTATCCTTGCTCATGATAAGCTCGCCGGTATCCTCGTCGACAAAGTCGTTGAGCAGATAGCGGCCGGTAAGACGCTCGGTGAGGCTGACTATGCGGCGCTTTCCGTCGAAGATATCGTAGACATCCGAGCCCTCTGTGCAGCCGCAGTCCTCCTCGCGAATGATAACATCCTGCGAGACATCGACAAGACGTCTGGTAAGGTAACCCGAGTCCGCGGTACGAAGCGCGGTATCGGCAAGACCTTTACGCGCACCACGCGACGAGATGAAGTATTCGAGTATATTAAGACCTTCACGGTAGTTGGCTCTGATGGGGATTTCAATCGTCTTACCTGCCGTATTCGCGATAAGTCCGCGCATACCTGCAAGCTGACGCAGCTGGCTGTCGTTGCCTCGCGCACCGGAGTCAAGCATCATGTTGATCGGGTTGTAGGGATCGAAGTTCGCCTTGAGTTCTGCGGCAACTCTCTTTGTGCAGTCTTCCCAGGTCTCAATGACCATGTTCGTGCGCTCCTCATCGGAGAGAAGACCGTTCTCATAGTTGTCCATGATCTCGGCGATGTCCTTCTCGGCGTCGGCAATGAGTTCGCCCTTGCGCGGCGGTATGGTAGCGTCGCAGACAGCGACGGTGATACCGCTTCGGGTCGAGTACTTGTAGCCCTGAGCCTTGATTTTATCAAGCATATCGGCCGCTATCGAAGTGCCGTGAATCTTGATGCATCTGTCGATAATTTCGCCGAGCTTCTTTTTATTGACGAGGAAATCGACCTCAAGCTTGAAGTCGTTCTCCGGATCACTTCTGTCAACAAAGCCGAGATCCTGCGGGATAGGTCCGTTGAAGATAACGCGTCCCATGGTGGTGGAGACGAGCTTTCTGACGGGCTTGCCGTCAATCTCCTTGGTCATGCGGATTTTGATTCTCGCATGGAGTCCGATGGTGCCGTCGTCGTAAGCCATGGTAGCCTCATCGACATCTCTGAACACCTTGCCCTCGCCGGGCTCGCCGGGCTTTTCAAGGGTGAGGTAATATGAGCCGAGGACCATGTCCTGCGTGGGAACGGTGACCGGGCGTCCGTCGGAGGGCTTGAGGAGGTTGTTGGCGGCGAGCATAAGGAAGCGCGCCTCAGCCTGAGCCTCCGCAGAAAGCGGAACGTGAACTGCCATCTGGTCGCCGTCGAAGTCGGCGTTGAATGCGGTACAAACGAGGGGATGAAGCTTGATAGCTCTGCCCTCGACAAGGATGGGCTCGAAAGCCTGGATACCGAGTCTGTGAAGTGTGGGAGCGCGGTTGAGGAGCACGGGGTGATCCTTGATAACCACTTCGAGAGCATCCCAGACAACGGGATTCTGACGCTCGACCATCTTCCTTGCGGACTTGACGTTGTTCGCCTTGCCGGTCTGGACAAGTCTCTTCATGACGAAGGGCTTGAACAGCTCAAGAGCCATCTCGGTCGGCAGACCGCACTGATAGATCTTCAGCTCGGGACCGACGACGATAACCGAACGTCCGGAATAGTCAACACGCTTACCGAGCAGGTTCTGTCTGAAACGTCCCTGCTTACCTTTAAGCATATCGGAGAGCGACTTGAGCGCTCTGTTGTTCGGACCGGTTACGGGTCTGCCGCGGCGGCCGTTGTCGATAAGAGCATCGACAGCTTCCTGAAGCATACGCTTCTCGTTGCGGACTATTATCTCGGGTGCGCCGAGCTCAAGGAGCTTGCGCAGACGGTTGTTTCTGTTGATAACGCGGCGGTAAAGATCATTGAGATCGCTCGTTGCAAAGCGTCCGCCCTCGAGCTGAACCATGGGACGAAGCTCCGGCGGGATAACCGGAAGCACGTCGAGGATCATCCACTCGGGTCTGTTGCCGCTCTGTCTGAACGCCTCGACAACCTCAAGGCGTTTGAGAGCCTTGGCCTTCTTCTGACCGCTTGCGTTCTCTATCTCCTCGCGCAGCTGCGCGGAGAGCTGGTCGAGGTCGATTTCGGCAAGAAGCTCCTTGATAGCCTCGGCGCCCATGCCTGCCCTGAAATCGTCCTCATACATCAGGCGGTACTCGTCGTAATCCTTCTCGTCGAGAACCTGATACTTTTTAAGATCCGTTGTGCCGGGATCGATAACGATATGCATCGCAAAGTAGAGAACTTTCTCAAGGTTGCGCGGCGATATATCGAGGATAAGACCCATTCTTGAGGGTATTCCCTTGAAATACCAGATATGAGAGACGGGAGCCGCAAGCTCTATGTGACCCATTCTCTCGCGGCGAACCTTGGAGCGGGTTATCTCAACGCCGCAGCGTTCGCATATCTTGCCCTTGTAGCGGATTCTTTTATATTTGCCGCAGTGGCACTCCCAGTCCTTCTGGGGTCCGAATATCCTTTCGCAGAACAGTCCGTCCTTTTCGGGCTTGAGTGTGCGGTAATTGATGGTTTCGGGCTTCTTGACCTCGCCGTAAGACCAGCTTCTGATCTTATCGGGAGACGCAAGACCTATTTTTATGGATTCAAAGGTATTGTTTTCCATCCGTTGACTGCCCCTTTTTAAAATATATTTTTAAGGTGACTGTTCTCAGTCGTCGTAGTCGTCAAGCTCGCCTTCGCTGTCGGAGAAGATGTCGCCGTCATAGTAGTCATCTTCGCCCTCGGCATTGTCTGCGAAATCGGCGCTGTCATCGTCGTCCTCGTCGGAGCTGACATTGAAGATATCGCCCTCTTCGTTTTCCGTGCCGTAGCCGCCTGCAGTGCCGGCGTCGCTGACGGAGGAGAATGCCTTATCGTCTGAAGGTGCAAATCCGAGTTCCTCGTCGGTCTGCTTGAGGTCTATCTCCTCGCCGTCCGCGTCAAGAACGCTGACATCAAGGCAGAGGGACTGAAGCTCTTTGACGAGAACCTTGAACGACTCGGGAATGCCGGGCTTGGGAACGTTGTTGCCCTTGACTATTGCCTCGTAGGTCTTGACACGGCCGACAACATCGTCGGACTTGACTGTCAGTATCTCCTGGAGGGTGTAGGCAGCGCCGTAAGCCTCGAGAGCCCAGACTTCCATCTCACCGAAACGCTGGCCGCCGAACTGGGCTTTACCGCCAAGGGGCTGCTGCGTAACGAGCGAGTACGGGCCGGTGGAACGTGCGTGAATCTTATCGTCAACAAGGTGGAACAGCTTAAGGTAATACATGACGCCGACGGTGACGGGATTGTCAAACTGTCTGCCGGTGCGTCCGTCGTAGAGTATCGTCTTGCCGTCCTCTCTGAGTCCCGCCTGCTTGAGCGCTTCGCGGATATCTTCCTCGTGCGCGCCGTCGAAGACGGGAGTCTCGACCTTGTAGCCCAGATGCTTCGCGGCAAAGCCGAGATGCACTTCGAGCACCTGACCGATATTCATTCGGGAGGGAACGCCCAGGGGGTTGAGCACGATATCGAGCGGCGTGCCGTCCGGAAGGAAGGGCATATCCTCCTGAGAAAGTATTCTTGAAACAACACCCTTGTTACCGTGGCGGCCTGCCATCTTATCGCCGACGGAAAGCTTACGCTTCTGGGCAATATAGCAGCGGACGACCTTGTTTACACCGGGTGCGAGCTCATCGCTGTTCTCGCGGGTGAACTCTTCGACCTTGACGACGATGCCGTATTCGCCGTGGGAGACCTTGAGGGAGGTGTCTCTGACCTCTTTCGCCTTCTCGCCGAATATGGCGCGGAGCAGTCTCTCCTCTGCGGTCAGCTCGGTCTCGCCCTTGGGCGTTACCTTACCGACAAGGATGTCGCCGGAGTGAACTTCGGCGCCGACGCGGATTATGCCGCGCTCGTCAAGGTTGCTCAGAAGATCGTCGGAGACGTTCGGGATATCCCTTGTGATCTCCTCGGGTCCGAGCTTTGTATCTCTCGCTTCGATCTCGTGCTTCTCGATGTGAATCGAGGTGTAGACATCGTTGCGAACCATCTTTTCGTTGATGAGAACCGCGTCCTCGTAGTTGTAGCCTTCCCAGGTCATGAAGCCGACAAGGGCGTTCTTGCCGAGGGATATCTCGCCGTGATCCGTTGCGGGACCGTCGGCTATGACGTCGCCCTTTTCAACGCGCTGGTTGAGGGTGACTATCGGGCGCTGGTTGACGCATGTGCCCTGGTTGGAGCGCATGAACTTGATTATATCGTAATGGTCGAGAATGTTCTCGTCGCTGAGAATCTCAATCTGCTCGGCATCGACCTTTGTGACGCGGCCGGAGTGCTTTGCAAGCACGACAACGCCGGAGTCGACAGCCGCTTTATATTCCATACCGGTGCCGACTATAGGGCTCTCGGTCTTGAGCAGCGGAACCGCCTGCTTCTGCATGTTCGATCCCATGAGGGCTCGGTTTGCGTCGTCGTTCTCGAGGAACGGAATCATCGAAGTTGCGACGGAGACGACCATCTTCGGGGAGACATCCATATAGTCGACCTTCATGCGGTCGATCTCAAGGAAGCCGTCCCTGTGTCTTGCGTTGACTCTCTCGTGGACGAACATTCCGTTCTCGTCGAGCGGCTCGTTCGCCTGGGCGACAATGTAATCGTCCTCGACATCGGCTGTCATATACTCAACTTCGTCGGTGACGCGTCCGGTGGTCTTGTCGACCTTTCTGAACGGAGCCTCGATGAAGCCGTATTCATTTATGCGCGCGAAAGTTGCAAGGTAGGAGATAAGTCCGACGTTGGAACCTTCGGGAGTCTCGATGGGGCACATTCTGCCGTAATGCGAGTAGTGAACGTCTCGGACTTCGAATCCTGCACGGTCTCTTGAAAGACCGCCGGGACCGAGGGCGGAAAGACGGCGCTTATGAGTCAGCTCCGCAAGGGGGTTGATCTGATCCATGAACTGCGACAACGGGGAAGAACCGAAGAACTCCTTTATCGCCATCATGACAGGACGGATGTTGATAAGAGCCTGAGGAGTGATGTTCTCCTCCTTCTCCTGAGCCTGGAGAGTCATTCTCTCGCGGACAACTCTCTCCATTCTCGACAGACCGATTCTGAACTGATTCTGGAGCAGCTCGCCCACGCAGCGGATACGTCTGTTGCCGAGGTGGTCAATGTCGTCCGTGGTGCCTATCTTGTTTGCAAGGCAGTTGATATAGTTTATCGAAGAGAAGATATCGTCGATTATGATGTGGTTCGGGATAAGGTCGTCGTGGCGGAGTCTGAGCTGCTCGAGAAGAGCCTCTTTGTCGTCGCCGCACTCGTCGACTATCTCGGTGATTATCTGGAAGCGAACCTTCTCGTTGATGCCGGCTTCAAGAAGCTCTTCCTTGGTCACGCCCTCGGGCACATAGTCCATTGGATCGACCATGCCGTTGGAGATGATCTTGACCTTCTTGCCCTCAACATCGGCGACGGCGACCATAACGCCTGCTCGCTCGATCTCCTTAGCCTTCGCCTTGGTAACAACCTCGCCTGCCTCGGCAAGAATCTCGCCGGTCAGCGGAGCGATAACGGGCTCGGCAAGCTTGCAGCCTGCAAGGCGGGCGGCAATGGCGAGCTTCTTATTATATTTGTATCTGCCGACACGCGAGATATCGTATCTGCGCGGATCGAAGAAGAGATTGTCGAGCAGCTGCTGGGCGGACTCAAGGGTCACGGGCTCGCCGGGACGCAGACGCTTGAATACTTCCATGAGCGCTTCGCCCTGGTTCTTCGTCTCGTCTCTCTCGATGGTGGCTTCGATTCTCTCATCGTTGCCGAAGAACTCGCGGATCTCATCGTCCGTACCGAGTCCGAGTGCTCTGATGAAAGTGGTGATGAATATCTTTCTGTTCTTGTCTATTCTTACATAATAGACGTCGTTTATGTCCGTCTCATACTCAAGCCATGCGCCGCGGTTGGGGTTGATTGTGCTTGAGAACAGCTCGATACCGGTCTTGTCGTGGGTCATATCGAAATATACGCCCGGCGAACGGACGAGCTGGGAGACGATGACTCTCTCTGCGCCGTTGATAACAAAGGTGCCGCTGTCGGTCATGATGGGGAACTCACCCATAAAAACCTCGGACTCCTTTATTGCACCCGTCTCCTTGTTGAGCAGACGCACAGTGACGCGCATGGGGGCTGCATAGGTAGCGTCGCGCTCCTTGCACTCCTGCACGGTGTGTTTAGTCTTCTCGTCAATGCGATAGTCTATAAAGGTCAGCACCCAGTTGCCGGTGTAGTCGGTGATTTCCGCTATGTCGCGGAACACCTCCTTGAGTCCGGTGTCGAGAAACCATTTGTACGAGTTCTTCTGAACCTCGATGAGATTGGGCATCTCCATGACTTCTTCGATCTTGCCGAAGCTCATGCGCGTGGTCGTTCCTTTTTTGACGGGCTTAACATTCAGCATAGGCCAATTCACTCCGTTCTTTTTTCATCCGTTTCGTGTTATCACCATCAATTGACAGAAGCAGATATCCCTTTTTCCGGGGCTATACACTTTTGTCAATTGACGGCTCGCGCAAGCTCTTTTGAAGAGCGTTGAAATGCAATAATGAAGCGGTTTTCCGCGTTTCGGGAAAGCTGTAACAAGCCCTTAGCCGAAAAGGCCGGGCACACAACGCTCCATTATAATTGTGCAGTTTTACATTTTATACTATGAAGCCCGCTTTGTCAAGAGCAAGAGTGCCATTTTTCAGAGTAATTTCAAACTTTTTACAATATCCGTCACAATCCCGCTCTCTTAGCTCTTATCGGCGCGAAATTTCTGCAATTTTGACCGCCTGTCGGCTAAATATAAGGTATTATATAAGCAAAAGCAGGTGCATATTCAGCCGAAAATCCGCCGATAATATCCCATGCCGGTTTTGACTTATGCCGGCGCGTGTGTTATAATACTCAAAATTTTCAATGCGTTTACGGAGGAAGAGCATGACCGGTATTGTTGATGTCGGCGGCGGAATGCGCGGAGTTTTTTCCGCAGGCATTTATGACCGTTTTATTGAAGAGGGAATAAACTTCGACCTGTGCATAGGCGTTTCGGCGGGAAGCGCGAATCTCATTTCATATGCCGCCGGACACCATGACCGCGTCAGGCGTTTTTATGTGAACTACGCTCAGCGCAAGCAGTATATGAGCTTCGATAATTTCATACACAGTGGCTCATATATCGGGCTTGATTATATTTACTCCACTATTTCCAACTCCGACGGCGAAGATCCGCTGAACTATGATGCTTTTACAGCGAACCACACGGATTTCATAACCGTAGTCACCGACGGCGAGACGGGAGAGCCGATATACTTCCCCAAAAGCAGCATAAAGCGCGACGATCTGACGGTCATAAAAGCCTCATGCTGCCTGCCCGCAGTGTGCAAGCCGATAGTTATCGACGGCAAGGACTGCTTCGACGGCGGGATCTCCGACCCTATCCCCTTTCAGAAAGCGTTTGACATGGGCTGCGACAAAGTTATAGTTGTCATCTCAAAGCCCGTTGACTTCCGCAAATCGCCGCAGAAGCATATGCCGATAATCAAAGCCGCGCTGAAAAAATATCCGAAAGTCTTTGACCGCCTCACCGTAAGGCACGAGGTATACAACCGCCAGCTCGAAGAGGCAATAAAGCTTCAGGAGCAGGGCAAAGTGATTATCTTAGCCCCGCAGGACTGCTACGGCGTGAACACGCTGACCCGCGAGCCCGCCGCCCTCGAAAAGCTCTACGAAGAAGGTCGCCGCTGCGCGGACGAGCACCTCAGCGAGATAAAAGCGCCCGGTGAAAGGACCGCATAGTTAAATTATACCGGAGTTTTGACGCTCCGGTATTTTTTATTCAATAACGCAAACGCAACACACGGATTCAATATGACGCGCAACGCAAATATGCATTTCACAGATTTGATAAAAGTTTCGGTTTGCTGTGCCGTAAAAGCATCAAAAGATAAAAAATTCAGAAATTCCAGAAAAAACTTTACTTTTTAGCGGAAACGGTGTTAAAATAGAGAAAAATCACGCGGTGCAGACCGCGGCACAGGGGATGATATCTTGGACAAGATAGATGTTAAGATAATCGAATGTCTCAAGAAAAACGCAAGAGAAAACGCTTCGGTAATCGGCTCGCAGGTCAACATGTCCGTCTCGGCTGTTATCGAGCGCATCAAGAAGCTCGAAGCCAACGGCATAATCAAGCAGTATACCGTCGTGCTCGACAGCAAGAAGCTCGGCATGGACATCACCGCGTTCATCTCGGTGAGCATGGAGCATCCGAAGTACAACAACAATTTCAACGAATTCGTCAAGACCCACAAGCAGATAACCGAATGTCACTACATCACCGGCGACTTCGACTTTCTTCTCAAAGTCAACACCGAATCGACCGGCGGACTTGAATCTCTGCTCAATGAGATAAAGAGCGCGGGCGGCGTTTCGCTGACAAAGACGCTCGTCGTTCTCTCGACAGTCAAAGAGGACTACTCTGTAAATCTCGAATAAAATATCAGCACAAAAGACCTGCTTTCTATTCTCTATACAGAAAGTAGGTCTTGTTTTTATCAATCAAGCGGCATCTTTGGGAACAGCATTATTTTAAACCACTCGACAGCGCGCCAGAAAAATTGATCTATCTTCTGCGACGCCTGCGCGTGCGATGAGAATTTGTCTTTCTTTACGAGCGTTCCGTCTTTCTCGACCATCTCAATGAACACCGGGTGCGCCGGAGAGCCGCTGTTGGGCGAATGTATCGCCATAAGAAGCCTGCCGTCGTTTGCAGTGAATATCATCCCGTGGCCGCCGTCAGGGTCATCGCTTTTGCGCCTCTGATAGAGCGGGATGCTGTTGAAGTGCCAGCTACCGCGGAGCTGACCGCTCAAGGAGAAGAGCGAGCCGACCGAATAGCCGAGCTTCGATCCGCTCGACCAGAGCATTATGAGCGTCCCCTGCTGCGTTTTATACAGAAACGGTCCGTCAGTTATGTCGCTCGCCCAAACGCAGTCGTCGGCGCGGAACATAGTCTCGGGTTCGGTCACAAAATGCGTCAGATCGGGGCTGAGTTGAGCAAAGGATATATCCCCCACTCCGTCGGGCATACTGGTCCACTCATGGGCAAAAATCATATACGGCACTCCGTTCTCAACATAGAGCGTACCGTCGATACTGTCCCAATCGTGCGGGGTGATGTGTCCGTCGCTTATCTCTTCAAAAGGTCCCAACGGGCTTGACGAGCGAAACACAGATGTTCCTCTATGTCCGGTCGATGCGCTGCCATATGACGCCAGAAGATAGTAGCTGCCGTTATAATAATGACATTCGGGCGCCCAGAAGCAGTTCACTCCGTCGAAGCCGTCCTTCGCCTCAAAGACATTGACGGGACCGTACCATGTCTCAAGGTCGAGACTGACATAGCAGCCGTAGCCCTCAACGGTCGATGCGCCAGTGCCGTACATATAATATATGCCGCCGCTGACCAGAACAAACGGATCGCGGATAACGACATCGCGTACATTGACGCTGTGCGATGTATCTATACCAAGAGCCCTCAGGTCGTCGGTGCTTCTGTTTTCCTGCGCATATGCGCCCGGGACAATAATACTCATGACCATAACAACCGCCGCCAATGCCGATAAAAACCGTTTCATTTTGCAGCTCCTCTCCTCTGTTTTTTCAAGTATATCATATATATTATTTGCTTTTCAATATAAAAACGCCCCGAAGACAAATTCTTCGGAGCGCGTTTTTTTACATCAGCTGTTCTATAACCGCCGAATAGAGGCTCTCGGGGTCGGCGAGGATTTTATCCCGGACGCTCTGCGCCTGCTCCATATCCGCGACATAGAGGGTCAGCGTCATAAGGTCGTTGAAAGTGAATCTGACATTGCACCCGTTTTCGAGCGGGATTATCTCGACCGGTGTCTCTTTCATGCGGCGTTCCTGTTTGAGAAGCTCTTCTGCGGTCGCGAGCGCCTTGTCGCGCACGGCGCGCGGCAGTTCGTCCTCGATATTTGCCGCCGTCTTTCCCGCTGCGGTGAGACTCAGCAGTTCGTCGTTATCGCTCTCGTCAACTTCAACGCTCCCGCCCTCGATAAGGCTTTCGAGCGCCTGGCTCGCTTCAAAGTAGTTCGCCAGTCCCTCGCGCTGAATGACCTCCATCAGCTGGCGGCGCGACAGTCCCCGCTCGGTGTTCTTGAGCAGGAAAGCTATCAGCACTTTTATTTCATTACGGTTGCGCAGTCCGCCCGGCTCAACGCCTGCGGAAAATGCATCGTATCCGTCCATAGGGTCTCCTGTTTCGTTTGAGATTCTCTTACTTCTTCTTGCTGAAATCTATCGGGGCAATGGGCTTGCCGTAATAGCCGGTCGTCTTGAACTCATCGCTGATGAAGTTCTCGCGGCTCCACGCTCTGCCCCAGATGTTCGCCCAGCCTTCGCAGTAGAGTTTATAATATGATACACCGTCCTCTTTGCGCATTCTGACGAATTTGGGGACGTTGCACCAGATAAACGACGGTATCGCTATCACAAAAGCCCAGAAGGGACCGAGCAGAAGCGACTGAATGGTGTGGCCGTACTCATGCATACGGGTGTCGTGGACTCTGTCCGCCGGGCGGTCGGGATTCATAAATATAAATATTCCGAGCGACACGCCACCGAAATTATCGTGCGGGACATATGTAACAAACGCGTTGTTGAAGCGCTCGTGCTTATACTTTTTTCTCAGCGCGAGAAAGCCAATTCCGCCGACAAGGTTCTGCGGCAGAGCCCAGGTGAACTGGACTAAATAGAAAAGAAATTTTTTCATTATTATCCACTCCTTGCAAATCTTTATACATTATACCACACAAAACGCGATGTGTAAAATCTTTTTACCACTCGTCGTTTTCGTCGGCGAGCACGGCATAAGCGCAGCGCACTCCGTCAACTCCGGCGGACACTATTCCGCCCGCATATCCCGCGCCCTCGCCGCAGGGGTAAAGCCCGCGGATGTTCGACTGATATATCTCATCGCGCAGAATGCGCACGGGCGAAGACGAGCGGGTCTCTGGCGCCGTGAACACGGCTTCTGGCATGGCGAAGCCCTTGAGCATTTTATCCATCTTCAAAAGCGCATCGGCGTATGTATCTGTCACTTTCTTAGGCAGTATCTTTCTCAGATCGCTCATCACAACGCCTGTCGGGCAGCTCGGATGAACCGCGCCGAGGCGGGTCGAGGGTCTGTCCGCAAGGAAATCGCCGACAAGCTGCGCCGGGGCGGTGTAATCGCTGCCGCCCGCAAGAAACGCCGCGTGTTCGATTTTTCTCTGCATATCCATTCCTGCGAGAGGATGGTCGCTGCCGAAATTCTCCGGCTCGATACCGACGAGCAGCGCGCTGTTAGAGTTTTCAGCGTCGCGCCCGTATTCGCTCATGCCGTTGACGACTATTCCGCCCTCTTCGCTCGCCGCGTTGACCACCGTGCCGCCGGGGCACATACAAAATGTATAAGCTCCGCGCCCATGCTCCGGGTGGCAGGCGAGCTTATAGTCCGCCGCACCGAGCGCGGGATGCCCGGCAAAGTCGCCGTACTGTGCGCGGTCGATGAACTCGCGCGGATGCTCTATTCGCGCGCCGACCGAAAACGGCTTCTGCATCATCCTGACCCCGTGGGCATAGAGCGTTCTCACGGTGTCGCGCGCCGAATGTCCGGTGCAGAGCAGGACGGTATCGGTCTCGATATCCTCAAAATGCCCGTCATGCTCGGTCTTCACGCCGTGGATATAGCCGTTCGCGACTATTATATCCGTCATTTTGCAGTTGAATCTGATTTCGCCGCCGAGCGAGATTATCTCTTTTCTGATATTGCGGACAACCTCGGCAAGGCGGTCGGTGCCGATATGCGGCTTTGCCGACCAGCGTATCTCCTCGGGCGCGCCGTGGTTCGCAAGCTCGTCTATAACAAAACGGCAGAGCGGGTCTTTTATGCCCGTTGTGAGCTTGCCGTCCGAAAAAGTTCCTGCGCCGCCCTCGCCGAACTGAACGTTCGACTCGGGATTGAGTCTGCGTTCGCGCCAAAAAGTCTGAACATCTTTCTGCCTGTCTTCAATATGCGAACCGCGCTCGAGAATGAGCGGCTTGAAGCCCGCCCGGGCGAGAGCAAGCCCCGAAAACATGCCTGCGGGGCCGAATCCGACTATAACAGGGCGCAGTTCGCTCGTGCGCTTTACCTCCGAGGGGGTAAAGTCAACTTTCTTTACCGTTTCAACACCAGAGCCGCAACGCTTGAGAATCGCGTTTTCGTCGCCGTCAACATCAACTTCTACATTATACACAAAGAAAATGTTGTCCTTTTTGCGCGAATCGACCGCTTTTTTCGTCACTCTCAGTGTGCGTATTCTGTTTTCGTCAAGGCGAAGAGCTTTACCCGCCGCGCGCCTGAGATCGTGTTCGTCCGCAGTCAGCGGAAGCTTTATCTGATTTATTTTAAGCATACTTTTTCTCCGTTAAATAGATTTTGCCGCGCTCTCCCCTGCGAGCAGACCTGAAGCCCACGCCCATTGGAGATTGAAGCCGCCGCAGCCGCCGTCAACATCGAGAAGCTCCCCGGCGCAGAAAAGTCCGGGCACTTTCTTCGACTCAAATGTTTCGCGGTCGAACTCATTTATATTGACTCCGCCGCGCGTGACCTGCGCATTTGAAAAGCCTTTGGTGCCGTCAAATGTTACTTTGAAGTTTTTCGCCGTGCGCGCTAGATTCAGCAGCGCATTTCTGCCGATCAACTGCGTGTCCGACTTTGAATCAACACCCGCCGTCTTTATAACCGCCGCTCCGACGGCGCGCGGCAGAATGCCTATCAGCATATCCTCGCATTTCCCGCCGAGTCCCGACAAGAAATCAGCTATCTCCCGCTCACCCATCGACGGAATTAAGTCGAGCGACGCGCTGACGAGCGAACGCTTCGCCGCCTTTGCTATGTCTGCGCTTATCTCCATCGCGGCTATGCCGGAAAGCCCGTAATCAGTGAAGAGCAGTTCACCGCGCGAGGTTCGCCCCGCGGCGTTTATCACCGCATCGTGGACGCGCATGCCCTTGAGCTGCCTCAGCTGCTTGTCCGGCGAGGTCAGCTGGACGAGCGAGGGGTAAAGCTCGGTAACAGTATGTCCAAGCGACGAGAGGAGCTTATACCCGCTCCCGTCCGAGCCCTGCGACGGCGACGCACAGCCGCCCGTGCAGATTATAATCTCCCGCGCTCTGTACCGCCCGTTTATCAAAAAGCCATCGGCGGTTTTCTTTATACCCTCGCACTTGTCCTCGCATATGCTTTTCACCCCGAGACGTTCCGCCTCAAAACGCAGGCAGTCGAGCACGCCTGACGCGGTGTTGCTCATCGGATAAACTCTGCCGCAGCTGTCGCTGTAGGTCAAAAGCCCGATGCTTTTAAAAAATTGCAGAACCCGCTGCTCGTCGTATTTCTCGAACACCGAATCGGCAAATTCGCGGTTGGTGTAGCCGTGCGACCGGGCGTTGAGATTCGTCAGATTGCATCTGCCGTTTCCCGTGGCGAGTATTTTCTTGCCGACACGGGGCAGACGCTCGAGCATGGCGACGCGAAGCCGCGGCAGTGTGCGTTTTGCGCTTATCGCCGCCGCAAGCCCCGACGCTCCCGCGCCGACTATCAATATGTCAAAGCTTTCTTTCATATCAATTTCCTTTGCTTTATATCAGAAGAGCGATGCGATACACCGCAAAGCTCACCGTCCACGCTGTTATAAATTCAAAAATCAAAACTTTTAAAGTGCTCTTTGTCCCAAGCTCACGCCGAAGAGCCGCGACCGCCGCAACGCACGGCATACTCAGCAGAGAGAAGCTCATAAACGCGCACGCCACCTGCGGAGATATTATATCGCGCACGCTCTGCGCCGAGCCTATTAAAATACCGAGTGTGCTGACTGTCGTCTCCCTCGCGACAAGCCCGCTGATAAGAGCCACACAGCACCGCCAGTCGCTGAGCCCGAGCGGAGAGAATATAAACGATATCGCACCGCCTATCCTGCCGAGCATACTGAATTTTGCGTCGGCGGCATGATGCATGGAGAAATCAAAATAACCGAGCGCCCAGATAACAACGCTCGCCGGGAAGAGCACCGCACCCGCTTTTTTCAAGAATTCGCGCAGCCTGTCGCGCACATAGCGAAGCGCCGAGCGCACGGACGGCATACGGTACTCGGGCAGTTCAAAGACAAACGGCGGTTCGTCGCCCTTGAAAACCCATCTTTTGAGTATCAGCGAACCCGCGCAGGCGCAGGCTATGCCGAGCGAATAAATCAAAATCACGGCGACCCAGCGCACATCTGGGAAGAACGCCGAGATGAGCATGGCATAGACGGGCATTTTCGCGCTGCACGACATGAACGGTATAACCGCCGCGCAGATTTTCTTTTCGCGCCCCGCATGCAGAGTGCGCGTGCTCATCAGCGCAGGCACGGAGCAGCCGAAGCCCATGAACAGCGGGACGAACGACTTGCCGCCGAGACCGAGCAAGCGCAGCGGATAATCCGCGATAAACGCACCGCGCGCCATATATCCGCAGTCCTCGAGCAGACCCAAAAAGAAGAACAGCAGGGCTATCTGCGGCAAAAACGAGCACACCGAGCCGAGACCCGCGAGGATTCCCCCGCAGACGAGATCTTTTACCCATTCGGAAGCTCCGAGCGAACCGAGCAGGCGCATCAGAGCATCGGCAAGAGTGCCGTTTATAAACGAATCCGCCAGCTCGCCGAGTCTCGTGCCGAGCGAGCCGAAGGTGAGATAAAACACAGTCAATACCGCCGCCAGAAACAGCGGCACGGCAGCAAAGCGGTTGAGCAGGATTTTATCCGCACGGCGGGAAAAATTTTCCCCGCTCCGTTTGCTTTTTCTGAGCGCCTTTTTGCAGACGCCGTCGGTAAACCTATATATATGCGAGACGGTCAGCAGTTCGCGGTCGGAGTTCTCCGTCTCGTTCGATGAAATCAGATTTTCAATTACCTGCGCTTCTCTTTGAGAGAGCAGATCGCAGGCACTTATGTCCCCACGCATGAGCCGCAGAGTTTCGATCCCTGTCGGAATACTCTTATCTTTGCATACGGGCGATATCAGTTCTGCTATCAGCTTCACGCCGTCGGGCAAAAAATCATATCGCGGACTTGATATTTTCTCTCGGAGCGCGTTTTCGCACGCCGCGAGCAGTTCGTCAATCCCCGTATTTTCCGCCGCGCTGACGGGCACCGCACGGATGCCGAGCAGCGCGCCTAAGAGATTATAATCGAGCTTATCGCCGCGCTTTTTGAGTACATCGGTCATATTCAGCGCCGCAACCGTCGGCACGCCGAGAAGTTCAAGCTGAACGGTCAGATACAAGCTGCGCTCAAGGTCGTTTGCGTTGATAACATTGATTATCAAATCGGGCTTTTCGTTTATAAGAAAGCCGAGCGCCGCGCCCTCTTCGTCCGAGAGCGTGCGCAGAGAATATATCCCCGGCAGATCAACAAGCTCCGCGCCGTGAAAGCTTTTTATTATTCCCGAGCGCTTCTCGACCGTCACGCCCGGCCAGTTGCCGACATGGCAGTCCGAGCCTGTCAGAAGATTAAAGAGCGTTGTCTTGCCGCAGTTCGGGTTGCCTGCGAGTGCAATGCGCATGCTCATCGCAGCACCGTCAGCCTTATGCACTTCGCCTGCGAGCGTCTGAGTCCGAGCTCGCAGCCGCGCACCGTAACCGTCACCGGGTCGCCGAACGGCGACGAGATGCCGGCGGTCAGCAGAGTCCCGGGAGTCAGCCCCAGATCGAGCAGCCGGCTGCGCCGCGCACCGGAGATAAGAAGCGATTCGATATACCCGCTCTCGCCGGGAGCGAGCCTGTCGGCAGTAGTTGTCATATACTCTCCGTTCCACCGCCGTAACGGTAAAATTATATTCCCACGCGCCCCGCTTGTCAACATCAACGCCGTGACGCGAATAATAATTGACTTATCACGCCGCAAGTGGTATTATTAGGCTGAGAGAAAGTGAAAATGATGGGCGTTTTTTTAGATATCCGTGCAATAATTCTATTGTATCGGACAGGTTTTTTATTTTATAAAACGCCGCCCCGAAGTTGACAGAAATATAAAAAACGACTTTTTCAGGGAGTGAATTTGTTTGAAGGGTATCATTCTCGCCGGCGGATCCGGCACGAGGCTCTATCCTCTGACCATGGTTACGAGCAAGCAGTTATTGCCCGTATATGACAAGCCGATGATATACTATCCGCTGTCGACGCTCATGCTCGCGGGCATACGCGAAATACTCATAATCTCCACCATAGACGATACGCCCAAGTTCGAGCGTCTGCTTGGCGACGGAAGCCAGTTCGGCTTAAAGCTCTCCTACGCCGTCCAGCCCAAGCCCGAGGGACTCGCCCAGGCTTTTATAATCGGCGAGGACTTCATCGGCGACGACAGCGTTGCCATGGTGCTCGGCGATAATCTGTTCTACGGCAACGGCCTCGGCCATCTGCTCAGAGAGGCAGCGAAGCAGCAGAACAGAGCAACTATTTTCGGCTACTATGTCGAGAATCCGCAGAGCTTCGGCGTTGTCGAATTTGACGACGACGGCGTGCCGGTCTCGATAGTCGAAAAGCCCAAGCATCCGAAATCGAACTACGCTGTAACGGGACTCTATTTCTACGACAACAGGGTCGTTGAATACGCAAAATCGCTCAAGCCCTCCAAGCGCGGCGAGCTTGAGATAACCGACATAAACAAGATATATCTCGAAAACGGCGATCTCGATATCCGCCTTATGGGCAGAGGCTTCGCGTGGCTCGACACGGGCACCGTTGACGCACTGCTCGACGCGGCGAACTTCATCAAGACCGTTGAACGCCTGCAGGGTATAAAAATCTCTGCGCCGGAGGAGATAGCCTATAACATGCGCTGGATAAGCAAGCGCGCTCTGCTCGAATCGGCGGAGAAATACGGCAAATCTTCCTACGGTCAGCATCTGCTCAGCGTTGCCGAGGGCAAGATACTCTACACGAGCAACGATATAAGCGGCATCGGCGAACGCCCGCGCTGGGGCATCGAGAGCGAGCAGGAGAAGCGCTGACCGCCAGTAGCATTGTTATGAAAGGTAATGACGATATATGAAAAAAATTGAAACTCCGCTTGACGGCGCGTTTATTATCGAGCCGCAGGTTTTCGGCGATGTACGCGGCTGGTTCTACGAGAGCTACTCGAAACAGAAGATGCACGACATCGGCATAGACGTTGAATTTGTTCAGGACAACCGCTCTTTCTCGGCTCAGCAGGGCACGCTCAGAGGTCTGCACTGCCAGACTTCACCCATGGCGCAGACAAAGCTTCTGACCTGCCTGCGCGGCAGAATAATGGATGTCGCGGTTGACATAAGACGCGGTTCGCCGACATACATGCAGTGGACGGCGGTCGAGCTCAGCGGCGAGAACAAGAAAATGTTCTTCATCCCCAAGGGATTCCTGCACGGCTTCGTGACGCTGACCCCCGACGTTGAAGTCTCATACAAAGTCGACGAATACTACGCACCCGCAAACGACAGAAGCGTAAAGTTCGACGACCCGGATATCGGAGTTGACTGGGGCGTAAAGGTGCCGATTCTCTCGGACAAGGATATGAAAGCTCCCCTGCTCAAGGACAGCGATATCGAATTCATCTATTAATAAAAACCAAAGCGGACAGAGTGCATACCCTGTCCGCTTTAGTTTATGCTGCACCCAATAGGTGCAGCACATATATAGGAGATAAGAGGTTATCAATATTAATTTTCTTCGCTCCCCGTTTTATACGGGCGGATTATATCACAAGTTTATCGGCTTGTAAATAGGATGGGTACGAGCGGCACTTTTAACGGTACAAACTGCATCGGGAACGAAGAAAATTCCCGATGAATATATAATTATTAAACAAAAACATTGGGATATTTTTAAAAATTATTTGCAATACAGTGCATATAATTGTAGAAAAGAACAACTTTTAAGACTAAAAATGCTACAATAGCAGTGTTGATCGAGAGAATGGTTTTTGCTTATTCTCACAAATATCCAAGGAGAGGTGTAAACTGTGGAAAATGGTATACTGAAATATTTGCTTTTCGCTCTTGCAGGTTATGTTTCGGGAAGCATCATGTACAGCTACCTTATTCCAAAGCTGTTCTGCGGAGTCGATATCGTCAAAGAGGGCGAGGATCACAATCCCGGCATGACCAATGTTATGCGCTGCGTCAGCGTCAAGCTCGGCGTGCTCTGCCTCCTGCTTGATGTCGCAAAAGGCTTCGCTCCGGTATTTCTTGCAAAGCTCTATGTCCCCGACTTCAAAAATATGCTCTTTGCGCTCGTTATAGCGGCGCCCGTGCTCGGTCACGCTTTCACGCCAATACTCAAATTCAAGGGCGGCAAGGCGATCGCCACATCATACGGCGTTCTGCTCGCGCTGATTCCGGACAGCTTCATAGTGCTCAGAATGGCTATAATAACCGCCATATTCAGCCTGATAATCATAGTCAAGCCCGATTCGCTCAGAGTTATTATTTCTATGTTCATCTTTGCCGTCAGCAATTTCTTCTTTCATGACACCATGTCGTTCGTCATCGGCTCGCTGATTGTCTCCGCCACGGTCATACTCAAGCACTTAATGAACTACGGCAACGAGAAATTCAAAGTCAGCCTCCCCTTCCACAAGAAGCATGAAGAAAGCGAAGGCGCGGCACAGGAATCAAAGCAGGAATAAAGCAACAAAAAACATACCGACTGTAAAGTGACAAGCTTTACGGTCGGTTATTTTTATAAAAACAAAAGCTGCAAAGTGCAGGTCGAGCCCGCATTTTGCAGCTTAAATTTTATTCTGCTCCGACGGCACGCTTGCGGTGCGAGGGATTGCGCTCGATAAGCGGAGGAACTCCGTTTGCAACGCAGCCCGAGGTTATCGCAACGCGCTCAATCGTCGGGTCTGACGGCACATCGTACATGACCGGCTGAAGCACGGCTTCGATTATCGAACGAAGTCCGCGCGCGCCCGTGCCCTTTTCGAGCGTCTTGTCGGCTATCGCCTCAAGAGCGCCCATATCGAAGTCGAGTTCGACTCCGTCAAGCTCGAACAGCGCCTTGTACTGCTTGGTTATGGCGTTCTTCGGCTCGGTGAGAATGCGCACAAGAGCGGTCTTGTCGAGCTCGTCGAGAGAAGTGAGCACCGGAAGTCTGCCGACAAGCTCGGGGATTATACCGAACTTGACGAGATCCTGATGCACGACCTGCGAGAGCAGATCGCTCTTCTTGAGGTCACTCTTGCTCTTGACATCGGCGTTGAAGCCGAGCGCAGAGCCGCCCATTCTCTTCTCGATTATCTTCTCGATGCCGTCGAATGCGCCGCCGCAGATGAAGAGGATATTCGAGGTATCAACCTGGATAAACTCCTGCTGGGGATGCTTTCTGCCGCCCTGCGGGGGAACATTGGCAACCGTGCCCTCGATTATCTTGAGCAGCGCCTGCTGAACGCCTTCGCCGCTGACATCTCTTGTTATCGATGGATTCTCCGACTTTCTCGCTATCTTATCGATCTCATCGACATAGATTATGCCGCGCTCGGCGCGCTCTATGTCGTAGTCCGCAGCCTGGATTATTCTGAGCAGGATGTTTTCAACATCCTCGCCGACATAACCCGCCTCGGTGAGCGTGGTCGCGTCCGCTATGGCGAACGGAACATCGAGTATCTTCGCAAGGGTCTGAGCAAGCATCGTCTTGCCGACACCCGTGGGTCCGAGAAGAATGATATTGCTCTTCTGGATCTCAACATCGCTGTTCTTCGCGCTGTTTATTCTCTTATAGTGGTTATAGACCGCGACGCTCAGCGTTTTCTTCGCCTCGTCCTGACCTATAACATACTCGTCGAGCTTCTCTTTGATCTCATGGGGCTTGGGGAGCGGCTTATCACTCGTGCGCTGACCGCCCTTGCGGCGGGAACGCTTTTCGTCCGCCTCAATTATATTGAGGCACTGCTCCACACACTCGTTGCAGATATATACCCCCGGACCGGCAATAAGCTTCTCGACCTGATCCTGTGTTTTCTGGCAGAAAGAACAGCGGACTGTCCTTTCCCTCTTATCATCATCACGCGGCATAACAGCCCTCCGGATTTATCTGTTGTAAATTATTTTATCTGCAAGTCCGTATTCGACGGCTTCCTCCGCTGTGAGGAAATTGTCGCGCTCGGTCTCGCGCTCAACAAACTCAATCGGTTTGCCCATATTCTCAGCTAAAATTCTGTTGATTCTCTCTCTGGTCTTGAGGATATGATCGGCGGCAATCTTTATCTCCGTCGCCTGACCCTGAGCACCGCCGAGAGGCTGGTGGATCATAACTTCACTGTTGGGCAGCACAAGGCGTTTGCCCTTTGCGCCCGCGGCAAACAGGAACGCACCCATCGATGCCGCTATGCCCATGCAGATGGTCGAAACATCGCACTTGATGAACTGCATGGTGTCGTATATCGCGAAGCCTGCGGTAACTGAACCGCCGGGGCTGTTGATATAAAGGCTAATATCTTTTTCGGCGTCCTGACCCTCAAGGAAGAGAAGCTGCGCAACCACTACGCTCGCCGTTGCGTCGTTTATCTCGTCGGAGAGGACGATTATTCTGTCGCTGAGCAGGCGGGAATAGATATCGTATGAACGCTCGCCTCTGCTGGTCTGTTCGATAACGTAAGGTACTAATGCCATTACTTTTTCCTCCTTTGTTGTCCGATGCAGGTGCCGTATGCTTGCGCCCGCCCGGCGAAAAAGCCGGACGGGAGCAGTACGGATTAATTATAGTATCGTTTGGCGAAGATTATTCAGCGTCTTCTGCTTTCTTCTTCGCGGGAGCCTTCTTTGCGGGCTTCTTCTCAGCAGCCTCGGCATCGTCGTCCTTCTTTGCGGCAGTCTTCTTCGCCGCGGGCTTCTTGGCGGGAGCCTTCTTCTCGGCTTCGCCCTCGTCCTTCTTTGCAGCGGCTTTCTTCGCGGGAGCCTTCTTCGCTGCGGGCTTCTTCTCGGCAGCCTCAGCGTCGTCGGTCTTCTTCGCTGCGGCTTTCTTTGCCGGAGCCTTCTTCGCTGCAGCCTTCTTGCCGGGCTTGAGAGCCTTTGCGTTGTCAACGACGAACTTGACAACCTTCTCCTTGAGCAGGTCAGCCTTGAGCAGATCCTCGGCTATAAGGCTCTTGATCTTCTCGACTTCCATGCCGTACATCTCGGCGAGCTTCTTGAACTCCTCCTCGATATCCTCGGCGCTGACTTCGATCTTCTCGTCCTCTGCTATCTTGTCGAGAGCAAGACCGAGCTTGACCTGAGAAACAGCCTGCTCGCGCATGGAGCTCTCGAAAGCTTCCTTGTCGGTGCCCATATATGAAAGATAGGTGTCAACATCGATGCCCTGCTGAGCGAGTCTCTGAGCGAAGTTGTTGATGTTCTCCTCTTTCTGGGTGTCGAACATGACTTCGGGGATCTCAGCCTCGACATTGGCAACAAGCTCTTCCATGAGCTTTGCCTCGAACTCCTTCTCGACATCGGACTGTCTGTGCTCAAGCATATCAGCCTCGACGCCCTTCTTGAGCTCGTCGACGTTATCGTAATCAAGATCCTTCGCGAACTCATCGTCGAGCTCGGGAAGCTCCTTGACCTTTATCTCGTGAAGAGTGACCTTGAAAGTGGCATCCTTGCCCGCAAGCTCGGGAGTGTACTCCTCGGGGAACTTGACATTGACGTCGAAGCTCTCGCCTGCGTTGTGGCCGATGACCTGATCCTCAAAGCCGGGGATGAACTGACCCGAACCGAGCTCAAGCTCATAGTTGGAACCCTTGCCGCCCTCAAAAGCCTTGCCGTCGACAAAGCCCTCGAAGTCGATGACTGCGATGTCGCCCTTGGCGGCTGCGCGATCCTCAACGGTGATGGTTCTTGCGTTGCGCTCTCTCATAGCCTCGATGCGTGCATCAACCTCTTCGGGGGTGACGGCAGCTTCAGCCTTCTCGGCCTCGAGACCCTTGTAAGCCTTGACCTTGATATCCTCGGGCTTGACGGTGACTTTCATCTCGAAGAGAACGCCGTCTTCGCCGATTGACTTAACATTGACGTCCTTCGGGCTGTCAACAGGCTCGATGCCCGCTTCCTTATAAGCGTCGGAAACAGCCTCGGGGAAAGCTATCTCAAGTGCATCTTCATAGAAGACATCCTTGCCGTAGAATCTCTCGATCATGGCAAGAGGAGCTTTGCCCTTGCGGAAACCGGGAAGCGCTATCTTGCTCTTGGCCTTATTATAAGCCTTGAGAACAGCAGCCTTGAACGGCTCTGCGCCAATCTCGATCTCCAGCGTATAGACGTTGGTGTCCGTTTTGTTTGATGATTTTAAACTCATTCGTTTTTCCTCCCATTATACAGGTAACTCTAAGATTATAGCAGAGATATGTTAAAATTTCTACACTATTTTTCAGATTTTCTGCCAAAACAGGGATTTTTTCTTCGTTTTAGCCGCAAAATCCGCCGACGGGCAGAAATTACGGCTGTTTTTCAATAAGTTTGGGCAAAAATTCGAGGTGATCGCCGGAGATAAGAGAAAACTTTATCCCGTCGCGCTCGCCCTCGAAAGCGCTTTTTGTTGCAAAAGAATGGAGATGCCCGTAGAAGCACCGTTTTATTTTGTACTCGACGAGGACATCATATATTTCGGGGCATATTCTATCCTGCGTTATCGGCGGATAGTGGAGAAACACGACCGGCTCGCCGCCGAGCGCGATTCCGCTTTCTATCGATGTGCGGAGCCGTCCCGCCTCGCGCAGAAGAACTTTTTTGTCCGCGTCCTCCTCCGCGTCGAAGAACCAGCCGCGCGTGCCGCAGACGGAGATATTGCCGACTGCCACCGCGCTGTTGTGGACTATAGAGAGCGTTTCAAAGCCCTTTTCTTTGAAAAAATTTTCCATTTTCCTAGCGGTGTTCCACCAGTAGTCATGATTGCCTTTCATGAGTATTTTTTTGCCGGGGAGCGAGTCGAGAAAAGCAAAATCTTTCTGAGCACCCTCGAGCGACATTGCCCACGACACATCGCCTGGAATAACTACCGTGTCGCCGTCCGAGACAACAGCCCGCCAATTTTTTTCGAGGCGCTGCACATAGTCGCTCCAGCCGTTGAATATATCCATAGGCTTGTCCGCGGACAGGGAAAGATGCGTATCCGCAATTGCAAAAAGTGACATCGTGCTCTCCTTTTCTTTTTAATAATCGGGCTTCGAACCGGGCAAAATACTTTCAGCGGCATGAGCCGCAAAAACATTCGGAGGTAATCGAAAATGGATAAGGTCATCAAGGATATCCGCTGCAACGCCTGCAACTGCGTCCATCACGCGGACGATTACAAGTGCACCGCAGGTCACATTGAAATAGGCAACACGAGCGCCTGCTCATGCCAGGACACGCTGTGCGCAACATTTGAGCTCGACAACTCGAAGAAGCACTGCGGCTGCTGAACACGGGGAACGCCCCGCGTCATATACCGAGCAGTCTGAAAACAGCCTTCTCCATGCTGTCCCTGTCGCAGACGTCCCTGAATCTCACGGGCTTGTCCCTGAGATCGGCGAGCTGCGGGGGGCAGCTTGTCTTTGTCACGCGGGCAAGCTCACCGACCATGCTGAACTCGTCAAGCCCCTCGGATGCGCCGGGTTCGACTGCGTCGAGCACGCTGCGGCTGAACTTGAACGGGTTTGCGGTCGAGTCGATAACGGTGGGAGTCTTGTCCCCCGTTTTTTCTGCATATTTTTCATAGACATTGATGCCGACAGCCGTGTGCGTGTCGCACAGATAGCCGTAGTCCTCAAATGTCTTTTTAATTGTCTCTTTCGTGCCCTCATCGTCGCAGCAGCCGGCGCAGAAAACGGAGTTTATTGCGCTCATTACATTTTCGGGCATGGTGTACTTGCCCTTCTGCTTGAGGTCGCCCATCATCTCGCGCACGAACTCATCGGAATAGCCGCTCGCAATGAAGAGCAGGCGTTCAAGGTTGCTCGAAATGAGAATATCCATCGACGGCGACGAAGTCGTATAGAAGCTGCGGTTGATGTCGTAAACGCCGGTGTCGAAGAAATCGGTGAGCACGCGGTTTTTGTTCGACGCGCAGATAAGGCGGTCAACCGGCAGACCCATCTCGCGCGCATAGTAGGCGGCGAGGATATTGCCGAAGTTTCCGGTCGGGACGACGAAGTTAATCTTATCGCCCGCCTTGATTCTGCCGTTTCTTATCATGTCGCAGTAGGCGGAGAAATAATAGACGATCTGCGGCACGAGGCGACCCCAGTTGATGGAGTTCGCGGAGGAGAAAGCCATGCCGTGCTCGGCGAGCTTCTTGCCTATCTCTTTGTCGGTGAATATCGTCTTGACTCCTGTCTGTGCGTCGTCGAAGTTGCCCTTTATCGCGCAGACGGCAACGTTTGAGCCCTCCTGCGTGGTCATCTGGAGCTTCTGCATGGGGCTGACTCCCTCGTCGGGATAGAACACGAGAATCTTCGTGCCCTCAACGTTCTTGAAGCCCTCAAGAGCCGCCTTGCCCGTGTCGCCCGAAGTGGCGACAAGAATAACGGTCTCGCGCGTTCCGACTGCCTTTTTGACCGAGACGGTCATAAGTCTCGGGAGCATCTGGAGCGCCATGTCTTTAAATGCGCAGGTGGGGCCGCGCCAGAGTTCAAGAATCTCTTCGCCCGCTTTGAGCTCGTGTATCGGAGCGATATCCTCGGAGGAGAACTTGTTGTCGCCGTATGCGCCCTCGACGCAGTAGGCAAGCTCCTCGGCGGTGAAATCGGTAAGATACAGGCTGAGCACACGCTTTGCGCGCTCAACATAGGACATATTCGCCATGGCGGCGATATCATCAAGGCTCACCTTCGGAATCTCAACGGGGACAAACAGTCCTCCGTCGGCAGAGATGCCCTGAGCAATCGCCCAGGATGAGCTGACGTCTACATTTTTATCTCTTGTACTTGTGTATCGCATAGAGACCATCCTTCGCGTTAAATTACATTTTATTATAGCATAACGCGCCTTGGTTGTAAAACCTTTTCAAAAAAGTGCGCGGCGTTTTCAAAAAATATTTTTTTGCATATCTCCTCGGGTATTCCGTGCTCCTCGAGATAGACGCAGATGCTCGGTATCTTCTCTATTCCGCGAAGCTCCGGCTTTATTCTGCAGCCGTCATAGTCCGAGCCTATGCTGATAACATCCTCGGCGCCCAGCGAGAGCATATGCTCCGTATGGCGCAGGAGCTCCTCTCTGCCGCCGTTTCCGCCGAGGAAGCGGTCATAGAAATTGAGTCCTATCAGTCCGCCGCGTTCAATGATAATTTTTATCTGGTCGTCGGTCAGCGAGCGCACCTCGTTATGAACGGCGCGTGCGTCCGAATGGCTTGCGATAAACGGCGCGTCGCTGAATTCGCACAGGTCATAGAAGCTCCTGTCGCTCAAATGCGATACGTCGGTGACTATGCCCAACTTCTCCATTTTCGAGACAAGCTCCCTGCCCCAATCGGTAAGGCCGCCGCCCTCATCGCAGCCGCCCGCGGCTCGGTTTTTGTGATTCCATGTGAGGGTTATGAGCCGCAGTCCGCGCTCATAGAGCTTTTCGAGGCGCTCGAGGCTGCCGACTCCGCGCGAGCTCTCCATGGCGAGCATAACGCCGCGCGAATGTCCGCGCACGTCCTCGGAAGAGAGTATCGGGAAAACGTCGCCTTTCTTTTTGAGCTCGTCAAAATAGAAATTACACGCCGAGTCGAAATACCCCTCGACGAGCGAATCGTCCATGCTGTCGGGGACAAAGACGGCGAACACCTGATTCCAGCGCCCGAAGATGCTTCCGCGCTCAAAATCGATGTCGCGTTCATTCTTTAAAAGGCTGTCTCCGTCGTCCATGCACTCAGTAAGAGTATCGCAGTGCAAATCAAAAAAATCCATAAAATCACCCATAAAATAATATTGCCGACCGAAGCGAATATTACTCAGAAGCTGCTGTCAAACGCATTTTCTATATATTCGCAAGAAATCGGCTCGTTCTCCTTTCCGAGAGTAACCTCCGCCACATCGAAGCGCGGCTGAAGATCGTAGCTATTTTTCTGCATAAAAAGCGAAGCGGTTTCGATTATCCGCTCCTGCTTTGCGCTGCCGACCGCTTCGCGCCCCGGAGCTATCGCGCCGGGCGAGCGGGTCTTGACCTCGGTGAACACCAAAAAGCCATCCTTTTTAGCTATTATGTCTATCTCACCGAGGCGGCAGCGGTAGTTCGCGGTTATTATCGCATAGCCGTTTTCGCGCATGAAGCGCGCGGCGTATATCTCGCCCCAAAGACCGGGCTTTTCCTTTTCGCTGAGCATATTACCACCCCTCCGGCAGTTTCTTCAAAAACGTCTTTCTGTGGACGGGAGATATGCCGAATTCGCGTATTTTTTCATAGTGCAGCTTCGTGCCGTAGCCCTTGTGCTTTTTGAAGCAATATTCCGGATACTGCTCGTCGAGAGAGAGCATATATCTGTCCCTGCTGACCTTCGCCATTATCGACGCCGCAGCTATTGACGCACTCAATGAGTCGCCTTTTACAATAGCCTTCGACGGCACGGGCAGACCCGGCAGGCGGTTGCCGTCCACAAACGCCGCCTGCGGACGCTCGGGCAGAGCCTCGAACGCGCGGCGCATGGCGAGGAAAGTTGCGTTGAGAATATTCATCTCGTCGATTTCTTCAACGCTCGCGCTCGCGACGGCATAGACGGCGTGCTCCTTTATCTCGTCAAAGAGCAGGTCGCGCTTTTTCTCGCTGAGCTTTTTGGAATCGTTCAAGCCCTCGATAATATAATCCTTGGGCAGTATCACGGCGGCGGCAAAGACGGGACCCGCAAGAGGTCCGCGCCCCGCCTCGTCTATTCCGCAGACGCACTCGAAGCCGTGCTCAGCGGCGGTTCTTTCATAATAATAGCGGTCGATTTCTTCAGCCATTTCAGCCCTCCAAAAATTCGTCGCTGACGACATCGTGGAGCAGCGAGTTGAGATAATTGAGGCTGAACGACGGCGTTGTCGAGCGCACTCCGTGGCGCGACGCAAGCGCGTCGGTGTAGTCCGCGAGGTTATACACTCTGACATTCGAGAAGCCCGAGTCATAGTGAGTGACAGTGCCCGTGAACTTCGCCTTTGTGACCTCGGTCGTGTTCTTCCGGTAGTCCTTTGTGACGGTTATGTGCATCATGCCGCCGAGCATTCTCGGGCCTCTGTCCTGCGCTGAAATAAAATTGCCGAGCGAATAGATAACGAGAACTTTTCTGCCGTCCGCGGCGGTTATGTATTCAACGGGCTGAATGACATGAGGATGAGTGCCGATGATTATATCCGCACCCCAGTCAGCAAGTTTCTGCGCGAGCTCATGCTGGCGATCCGTCGGCGTGTGGGTATATTCCTCGCCCCAGTGGACGTTGACTATCGTCATGTCGCTTATCTCGGACGCCGCCTTGACGCGCTTCTCTATCCTGTCCTCATCCGCGCCGAGCATGAGTATCGTCTTGCTGCCCTCGGGCAGGCTCAGTCCGTTTGTAGGCTCGGTCAGCCCGACATAGGCGAATTTAATGCCCTTGACAGTGTTTGTCGGTATGGTCTTGTAGTCCTCTTCGCCGAGATAAGCTCCGCAGAAAACAACATTCTTGCTCTTCCAGAACTTTATGGCATTTCTCAGCCCGCTCTCGCCCTTGTCGAGCGAGTGGTTGTTCGCGATATTAAAAACATCGAAGCCTATCTTCACCATCTCGTCGCCGAGCTCGGTCGGGGAATTGAAGCAGGGATATGTGCTCGGTGCTTTCTCGGGGTCGATTATCGTCTCCTGATTGATTATGCTTATATCAGCCGCCGCAACGGTGGAAGCGACATTTTTATAGGCATAGGTGAAGTCGTAGCCGCCGGTCGCCGAGCGGGCGTGCGCCTGATTGTATATGACCCCGTGAATAAGATTATCGCCCACGGCGAGGATATTCACGCTGACGGGCTCGCGGGAGTCGGCAGTCGTGCTCTCGGAGGTGTTTTCCGCCTCTCCGCCGGCGGGCACCGCCTTTTGGCAGGCGCAGAGCATGAGCAGAGCCGCCAAAAGAGCTATAACTCTGAGAATGGTCGTCTTTTTCATGGTATCCTTCTCCTTTTATCAGTCGAGCGTTATTCTGCCTAATTTGCCCGCGCGGTATTCGTCGAGGAGCATGACCGCCGCGCGTTCCGTGTCCGGCTCGCCGCCGCTTATCAACATACCGCGCTTTCTCGCGAGCATCTCAAGGCGTTCAAATTCCTCGCTCTCCGGCGGAAATTCGAGCTTATATCTCTCTTTTATCCTCTCGGGATAGTTCTCGTTCATTATCGTCAGGAAGCGCGCCGCGATAAGCTCGATGTCAAGAATAGTGTCCTTGACAGAGCCGATAAACGCGAGACGCAGACCCACGTCCGGGTCGTCAAACTTCGGCCAGAGCACGCCGGGCGTGTCGAGCAGCTCGATGCCGCTCCCGATGCTGAACCACTGGTTCTGGCGCGTAACTCCGGGCTTGTCCGCAACTTTTGCCTTGTTCTTGCCCGCCATGCGGTTAATAAACGAGGACTTGCCTGTGTTAGGTATACCGACTACCATCAGACGAAGCGGCTTGCCCGCCATGCCCTTTTGAGCGTTCGCCTCAATTTTATTGCTGAGCACACGGCGGACTGTCGGCGCAAAGGCGTTCAAGCCCTTGCCCGAGCGGCAGTCAACGGCTATAGCCGTCACGCCCTGCTTGCCGAGCTCGGATATCCTGCGGCGCGTCGCGTTTTCGTCGGCGAGGTCGCACTTATTGAGAATGACCATGAGCGGCTTTTGTCCGATAAGCTCCGGCAATTCGGGGTTTCGGCTGCTCACGGGCACGCGCGCGTCAACTATCTCGACCACCGCATCAACGAGCGGCAGGCTCTCTTTTATCTGCCTGCGCGTCCGAGCCATATGACCCGGAAACCACTGGACATAAAGATCTCCATTTTCCAAAATTCTTCCTCCTTAGGACTATATGCGCCAATATTTTGCGCGCCGTATATAAAAAATGCTTTTCGGCTTTACTAAATGAGTATAGCAAAAAAACTTTGTCTTTACAAGCAAAAAACGCAGCCGAAGCTGCGTCTTGATTGCATATTATAGCGCGGACAGGTTATTTGTCCGAATCCGGATTGAAATTATAGTAGACATCCCACTGACCGAGCGGCATGATCCTGCCGACGACCTTGCCCATGATATATTTCTCGTCGATAAATCCGACAACTCTCATGCGGCTGTCCGTCGAGTCGTTTCTGTTGTCGCCCATGACAAAGAGCATACCCTCGGGCACGGTTGCGGGGAACTCTATATTGCCGCGGGAATATGTCGGCTCGAGCGTATATTTTTCGTCGAGCGCCTTGCCGTCAACATAGACTATACCCTTTTCGCTGTCTATATCCACCGTCTGACCGCCGACTGCGATAACGCGCTTTATCAGCGTCTTGTGCATGGCGTTGGGCTGGGCAACGATAACTATGTCGCCGTAGTCAAACGAGCGCTTGAGCGAGCTTATCGCAACGGTGTCGCCGTTATTGAGAGTCGGGTTCATCGACGCGCCGGAGACGACGAGCACGCGGGTGACGAAGGTAAAGACAATAGCTATCACCGCGACCGCCGACACAACGACGGATACTATATCATAGATATTGCTGACCGCCTTTGAATTCTTCGGCTGCTTTTTAAAGTCAGCCTGCTCTTCCGTATTCATTTGAAGTTCATTATTTTCCTGCATAACAGTCCGCCTTCAAATCTCAAGCCTTGCGGCTCAGTTTTTGATTATTTCAATCTTGTCAAACGGGTAGAACCTGAAAACGACCTTGCCGAGAACCTTGTTCTCGTTTATAAAGCCGATATCAGTCGAACGCGAATCGAGGGAATCGTTCCTGTTATCTCCGAGAACAAAGAGCTTGCCCTCGGGAACGGTCACGGGAAAAGTCATATCATAGCTCAGATTCGTCGGAGTGTTCACATACGGCTCGTCGAGCTCCTGACCGTTGACGCTGACGGTGCCTTTATAGAAATCTATATCCACCGTGTCGCCGCCGACCGCGATAACGCGCTTTATTATCGACTCATCCTTGCGCGTGGCGTGGGATATTATTATAACATCGCCGCGCTCGTAGCCGGAAAAGCTATGTATGCACGCGACCCTGTCGCCGCCGCTGAAACTCGGGAGCATTGAGTTGCCGATAACCGCGGCGGGTCTGAACATCAGCGAAAAGAACAGCATGAGTATAATAACAGCCGACTCAAGCGTGGCAACTACGTCATATACTATGCCCCACAGTTTTTGATTCCGCTCGGGCAGCTCTTCTCCGCTGTCTGCCTCCCGCGAGAGCGCGGCAGGATATTCAAATTTGAACCAATATTCCTCGACTCTGCGCATTGCCCTGCAAACCCCGTTTAAAGTGAAAAAAGGTGTAACAAATAAATGTTACACCCTCATTCGCACAATTATTTGACCTGGCTCTTAACTCTTGCGGCCTTACCGACTCTGTCTCTGAGGTAATAGAGCTTGCTTCTGCGGACCTTACCGCTTCTGATGAGCTCAACCTTAGCAACGTTGGGTGAATGTACCGGGAAGACTCTCTCGACGCCGACACCGTAGGAAACTCTGCGAACGGTGAAGGTCTCGGAAACGCCCGAACCCTTGCGGGCAATAACGGTTCCTTCGAAAGCCTGAATTCTTTCTCTCTCGCCCTCGCGGATCTTAACGGAAACCTTTACGGTGTCACCGATCTTGACCTGAGGGATCTCGTCGCCTGTCTTAAGCGAATCCTGTGCAATAACTTTGAGTGCGTCCATTTTATATTCCTCCGTTGATTTTCAGACGTTCGTAACAAATTAGATGAAAGAGGAGCGCCCGCTTTAATGTGGTGCGGCCATGCCGCTTCGGCATTAAACCCCGTCACCGAAGCTGTGACGGATAACAAATGCTTAGATATTTTAGCACAAAGTGCCGGACAATGCAAGGGTTTTTTGATTTTATTTTTCTCAGCGCAGGCAATATTATATATAAAAGTATAGTCTGCGTTTCGTCATTTCATGACAGGCTCATATTATACCGCATATATCGGCAAAAATCAAACCGATAACAATACTTACAATAATTTTCAAGCCGAATGTTTTTTAAGGCTATTGACAAAGTGTATACGAAAGAGTAGAATAGCTGTCGAAATTTAATATTTCCTTATTAAGAGCGGCTGAGGGAACAGGCCCTGTGAAGCCCGGCAACCTGATTATTCAAGGTGCTAAATCCTGCGGTGCAGACCGGAAGATAAGGCCGGCGGCGGAAAAATTCCGTATCGTCCAGAAGTGCTTAGCGGTTTCGCCAAGCGCTTTTTTTATTTGTCAGAAGGAGGACAAAAACATGGCAAACTACTTTTTCACATCCGAATCCGTAACGGGCGGACATCCCGATAAGATCTGCGACCAGATCTCCGACGCAGTCCTCGACGCTATCCTCGCCGAGGACAAGAACGGCAGAGTTGCCTGCGAGTGCTGCTGCACGACCGGCATGGTCATGATAATGGGCGAGATAACCACGAGCGCGAAGATAGACATCCCCTCGATAGCGCGCCAGGTCATCTGCGACATCGGCTATGACAGCCCCGAAAAGGGCTTCGACGGCCACACCTGCGCTATACTTACAACTATAGACAAGCAGTCCCCCGACATCGCCCTCGGCGTTGACCGTCAGGGCGCGGGCGACCAGGGAATGATGTTCGGCTATGCGTGCCGCGAGACTCCGGAGCTTATGCCCCTGCCCATCTCGCTCGCCCATAAGCTCGCCGCTCAGCTGACGAAAGTCCGCGCAGACGGCACTCTCCCCTATCTCAGACCCGACGGAAAAACTCAGGTCACGGTCGAATATGCCGAGGACGGCACTCCCGTAAGAATCGACGCTGTTGTTGTATCCTCTCAGCACGCCGCATATATCGAGACCGAGACGCTTCGCCGCGACATCGAAAAGAATGTTATCCGCGAGATCATTCCCGCAGACATGATGGACGACAAGACGAAGATATTCATCAACCCCACCGGACGCTTTGTAACCGGCGGTCCTCAGGGCGACAGCGGCCTCACCGGCAGAAAGATAATCGTTGACACCTACGGCGGATATTCACGCCACGGCGGCGGCGCATTCTCCGGCAAGGACCCGACAAAGGTCGACCGCTCCGCAGCATATGCCGCAAGATACATGGCGAAGAACATCGTCGCCGCAGGTCTTGCAGACAAGTGCGAAGTTGAAATCGCCTACGCCATCGGCGTTGACGAGCCCGTCTCCGTTTTTGTTGACAGCTTCGGCACCGGCATTATCCCCGACTCCGAGATAGCCGCCGCCGCGAACAAGGTCTTTGATCTCCGCCCGGCTTCGATAATCAAGGAGCTCGACCTCCGCCGCCCGATTTATCGTCAGGTAGCCGCTCTCGGTCATGTCGGCAGAACCGATATCGACCTGCCCTGGGAGCACACCGACAAGGTCAATGCCCTCAAGGGAGCCGCAGGCATAAAATAAGATATGCAAGGAAAAATCCTTGCGGCGGTTGATTTTTATTTTGCTTTATCCCCTGCAGCTGTCCTTGCCGCATTTTTTGCAATGCAGATGACTCCTGTCCGGCGTGAGATAATATTCCGCGCCGCAGTACGGGCAGCGCACCGTATCCACACCCTTGAACATAGCTATAGACAAGGAAAGAAACACGGCGGCGGCGAGATAGAAGAATATCGCCGAGGTTATCGGCACTATCACAACAACTATTGCAAACGACGGAACGACTATGCCGAGCACAATAAACACAGCCGTCAACAGCAAAAGCAGCACCGCGGCAACGGGGCGTTTTTTCCGTCCGATTATATTGAATTTTTCAAGAGTTTTGATGCGTTCGTCGTTGCTTTTCATTCCGCGCCTCCACACTTTTGCTGACCGTCGGTCACCTTGTGACATTTTTATTATAGCACAAGCAAAATAAGAGTCAATAGCGCAGGACGATATTTTTTAAATCATGATATTATCGGCTAATTTTAAAGTTGAAGGCAAGAGGGTGACACATCGCTGCCGAGCAAATAAAAAGCCGCCGTTTCCGAACTGAATTGATATCGAATCCGGCTTTCGTTTGAACCCCTCAGTCACTTCGTTCAAAGTAAGTATGGGCGGATATCATCCACCCGCGAAATCACACGATTTTATTGATGCGCACTTGTAGGGTGCGGCGACTCGACGCACCGCTACCGCGACAGCGGCACGATATGAAATTGTATAATTCACCCTATGCCTTCGCGTCCTACTATAATCAAATGATATACACTGCCCGCGTGGCTCCCCTGCAGGGGAGCCGGATTGGCGAAGCCAAGACTGAGGGGTTAGCCCGCTCGGTTCAAAAAACAAAGTAAAAACTTTTTTCGCAAAAGCCCTGTTTTACAGCCTCTCCGCAAGCTCGGCGATATTGGTTATCTCGGAGCTGAGTTCAAGGAGATATTTTCGTGAATCTTCATCGCGCAGGAGGTATTCGCCGGCGCAGCGCACGGCTCTGTAAAAACGCCGGTCGATTTTCTCCGGGCAGCGGAGCAGCGGACACATACCCGCGCGCGGGTCGGGTACGGGCACTATAACAATTTCGTTTTCGCGCTCGACCGCGAGCGGAAACAGCGGGAATATCCTGCACGCAAGCGGTCTTTTGCGCCTGTCGCAGCCGCCGCGGCAGACGACAACAGGCTCGCCGAAGTTGCCCTCGGAATCATTTATTTCAAAATCCGTGCTACTTTCGAGCAGCTCTTTTTCGCCCGGGAACAGACCCATGCCGTCATTGTCCCCGCCGGAGCAGCAGCGTGCCGAACAGAGCTTTCCGCAATTAAAAGGCTTGAGCGGGGTTATATTTTCAAGCTCATCGAGTGCCTTTTGCAGCCCGCTTTTGAAATTATTTTTCATATATCTACCCCTCCGAGCACTTCGCCGACCTTGCCGCAGATCAATAGATCGGCTCGCGAATCCGCCGAAGTCGGGCTCATATTGATAACTACAAGATGTTTGCCGTTGAAGTAGTTCACAAGCCCCGCCGCGGGGTAAACAACCATGCTCGTCCCCGCGATTATCAGCGTGTCGGCGGAGGCTATCGCGCTGACCGCGCCGCGCACCGTCTCGTCGTCAAGAGCCTCTTCATAGAGCACGACATCGGGCTTTATCACCCCGCCGCAGGAGCAGTGCGGCACACCTTCGCTGTTTATCATATAGTCAATATCGAAGCTCCTGCCGCATCGCGTGCAGTAGTTTCTGAGCACGCTGCCGTGCAGTTCAAACACATTTTTGCTCCCCGCCGCCTGATGCAGACCGTCTATGTTCTGGGTCACGACCGCCGAGAGTATGCCCCTCTCTTCAAGCTCGGCGAGCTTTCTGTGCGCGGCGTTCGGCTTTGCCGAGACGGCATATGAAAGTATTTTGTCGCGATAGAATCTGTAGAAATCTTCCGTCTTGCGCTCGAAGAATGTGTGGCTGAGCATCTGCTCGGGCGGGTAGTCATATTTCTGATTATACAGCCCGTCAACGCTTCTGAAATCGGGTATCCCGCTCTCCGTTGAGACGCCCGCTCCGCCGAAAAATACGAGCGAATGGGACTGCGATATTATCTGCGAAAGTTCGTTTTTCATCTGTATCACTCCGTTTCTGTCGAAGATAATTATACCATTTTTCGCACAAAATCAAAATATTTTTTACAGATGCGGCTCGAAAAATCCACAGTATTTTTATAGAGATTCAACAAACTTCGGCTTTTTCGGGATTTTTTTGAGATTTTCTATTTACAAACGCTTTTCATGCTGTTATCATAGGGACAACAAGACAGTGAGGTCATCATTATGAAGCTTTCAGCAAAACTGACAGCTAAATATTTTCCCTATTACTTTAGCTTTACCTACTTTTACGGTAAGGCTTATTTGCGTTTGACCGCAGACAGGGAAATGACAGCACCGAGCCGCGCTTAAGGCGCATAAAACTTGGTAATCTCCCCCGCAGTTGAACGCTGCGGGGATTTTTTATTTTACAAATTTTCACCGGAGGGAAAAACAATGGTAGTTATTCTTAGAGAAAATTACAACGAAGAGCAGCGTGACAATCTTGTGAACTGGCTTGAAAGCCTCGGCATCACGGTTCACAGCAGCCTCGGCGAGCACAACACCGTGCTCGGACTCGTCGGCGACACATCGGGTATCGACATCGACCTTATCAAGGCTCTCGATATCGTCGAGGATGTCAAGAGAATCCAGGAGCCGTACAAGAACGCGAACAGAAAGTTCCATCCCGAAGATACGGTAGTCGTCATTGACGAAGAAAAAGATATCAAAATCGGCGGCGGCAACTTCCAGATCATCGCGGGTCCCTGCTCCGTTGAATCAGAAGAGCAGGTATGCGGTATCGCGCAGGCGGTTCAGAAGTCCGGCGCAACTCTGCTTCGCGGCGGCGCGTTCAAGCCCCGCACCTCGCCCTACGCTTTCCAGGGACTGCGCGCAGAGGGTCTCAAGCTCCTGCTCGAGGCAAAGAAGCTGACCGGCATGCCGATAGTCACTGAAATCATGGATCTGTCTCAGCTGCCGCTGTTCGACGATGTCGATGTCATTCAGGTCGGCGCGCGCAACATGCAGAACTTCGAGCTCTTAAAGCAGCTCGGTCATATCAACAAGCCCATACTTCTCAAGCGCGGACTTGCGAGCACTCTGCAGGAGCTGCTGATGAGCGCCGAATACATCATGGCGGGCGGCAACATGAATGTTATCCTCTGCGAGCGCGGAATCAGAACTTTCGAGACTTACACCAGAAACACCCTCGATGTTTCCGCCGTTCCCGCTATCAAAACCCTCTCGCATCTGCCGATAATCGTCGACCCCAGCCACGCGACCGGCATCTCGAAGCTTGTAAAGCCCATGGCCTTTGCAGCCACCGCCGCCGGAGCGGACGGACTTATTATTGAAGTCCACAATGACCCCGAGCACGCACTCTGCGACGGTCCGCAGTCGCTGACACCCGAGGCGTTCGACGATGTGGTCAAGGGCGTCAACAGCATCCGCCCGTTCGCATATAAAATGTAAGGTTGCCAACAGTCTGTCGAAAGGATATAATAATTATGAAAACAGCAGTTATAGGCCTCGGACTCATAGGCGGTTCAATGGCAAAAGCGTTCAAAGACAACACGGACAGCGAGGTTTACGGTCTTGATATAAACGCGAGCGTCATTCTCAAGGCGAAGCTCGTCGGCGCGATAGACGGCGAACTGACGGACGATATCCTCGCGCAGTGCGACAGAGTTATAATCGCGCTCTATCCCGAATCAACGGTCGAATTTCTTCAGAGCAAGGCGGACATAATCAAAAAAGGCGCGGTCGTCATAGACTGCTCCGGTGTAAAGCGATACGTCTTTACACCCGCTCACGAGCTTGCAAAAGCCCACGGCTTTGAATTCATCGGCGGACACCCGATGGCGGGCGTCGAGAGATGGGGGTTTGACAGCTCGTTCGGCATGTTGTTCAACAACGCTTCGATGATCCTGACCCCCGACGGCGGCACGGACATCGCACTGCTGCACGAGATAAAGCAGATGTTCCTCTCGATAGGCTTCGGCAGCATCACCGTTGTTTCTCCCGAACAGCACGACAGGATCATCGCCTACACTTCTCAGCTCGCGCACGTCGTTGCAAGCGCATATATCAAGAGCCCGACCGCACTCGAGCACACGGGCATGAGCGCGGGCAGCTATAAAGACATGACGCGCGTCGCGTCGCTCAACTCAAATATGTGGAGCGAGCTGTTCCTCGAAAACGGCGACAATCTTTTGAACGAAATAGATAACATTATAAATAATCTGACCGAATACCGCGACGCGATAGCGTCAAACGACAGGGCGAAGCTCGAAGCCCTGCTCGAGGACGGCACGAAGAGAAAAGCCATCTGCGGATAAAAAACAGGAGTGAAGACCATGCAGACCGTAAAAGTCAGGGCATCGACCGAATACGATGTGCTCATTGAGCGCGGGATATTAAAAAGAGCCGGAGAGCTTATAAAAGAATACACGGGCGCCGGCAGAGCTTTGCTGATAACCGACCGCACGGTGGACGGGCTATATTCAAAAGCCGCGCTCGAATCGCTGAAAAGCGCCGGGATAAACTGCGAGAAGTTCGTCTTTGAGGACGGCGAGGAGCACAAGAGCCTTAAAACAGTCGGCGACATTCTCTCGTTCGCGGCGCAGCTCAGCCTCAACCGAAGCGATATATTCATAGCTCTGGGCGGCGGAATAGTCGGCGATGTAACCGGCTTTGCGGCGAGCGCGTATCTGCGCGGTGTCAGATTCGTCCAGATACCGACGACGCTTTTGGCGGCGGTCGATTCCTCGGTCGGCGGCAAGACGGGAGTCAACCTCCCCGAGGGCAAGAACCTCGCCGGAGCATTTCATCAGCCGTCGCTCGTTTTGTGCGACCCCGATTGCTTCGATACGCTGAGCGATTCGCTCTTTGCCGACGGCGCGGCGGAGAGCATAAAATACGGCATAATCTCCGATGAAAGTCTTTTTGAAATTTTCGAGTCAGGCGACGTAAAAGGCAATATAGAAAACATCGTGCGCCGCTGCGTCGAGATAAAAAGCGACATAGTCTCGCGCGATGAATTTGACACGGGCGAGCGTCAGAAGCTCAATCTCGGGCATACGCTCGGCCACGCAATAGAGCGATGCAGCGATTTTGCTGTTTCACACGGTCACGCGGTGGCGATAGGCACAGTTCGCGCCTGCATCGCGGCGCAGAAGCTCGGCGTGTGCAAAGATGATATATCAGAGCGCGTGAAAAAAGTTATGGCGCGAAACGGGCTCCCCGTCTCGACCGATATTCCCGTTCATGAGCTCGCGGGAGTCATGCACCGCGACAAAAAATGCAGCTCGGCGGGAATAAATCTCATTCTGCCGACCAAAATCGGCGAGTGCATCCTATATAAGACAAGCCCGGACGCGCTCGAAAGCATATATTCTCTTTGACGGAGGGCGCAATGGATATCATAATAACACCGGGCACGCTTCGGGGCACTCTCGAAGCTCCGCCGTCGAAGTCGCACGCGCACAGGCTTATGACAGCCGTGGCGCTCGCAGGCAAAAAAAATTCCGAATCGCTCTGCACCTCCGAGGACACGCGCGCAACCTTTCGCTGTCTCAATGAGCTGCATGACGGCGGCATCCTCGACTGCGGCGAAAGCGGAACGACTCTGCGCTTCCTGCTCCCCGTCGCCTCGGCGCTCGGAATAAATGCAGAATTCATCGGCCACGGCAGGCTGCCGGAGCGCCCGATGTCGGCACTCAACAATGCGCTCAGAGAAAACGACGCAGTGATTTCTGCTGATAATCTGCCGATAAAAGTCTCGGGGCAGCTTCATCCGGGCGTATTCAGAGTTCCCGGAAACATCAGCTCGCAGTTCATATCGGGTCTGCTTTTCGCCCTGCCGCTGCTTGACGGCGACAGCGAAATCGTAATAGAGGGCAAACGCGAATCGGTCGGGTATATCGACATGACGCTCGATACGCTCAGAAGCTTTTCTATCAATATAGAAGAGACCCCGAGCGGATACAAAATAAAGGGTCCGCAGAAATATATCGAGCCCGACTCCCCGCGCGTTCAGGGCGACTGGTCGAACGTCGCGTTCTTCCTTTGCGCAGGCGCACTCGGCGGAGAGACGGATATCACGGGGCTGTCACCCGACAGCCGACAGAGCGACCGCGCGATTGTGAGTATACTGAGAGACTTCGGCGCGGATGTAAATTGCGGCGATATGATTTCAGTCCGAGGGAACGGGCTTCGCGGCATTAAAATAGATATTTCGCAATGTCCAGATCTCTTCCCGACCCTCGCGGCAGCTGCCTGTGCGGCTTTGGGAGATACGATATTTACAAACGCCGCGCGGCTAAGAATAAAAGAGAGCGACCGCATCGAGGCGGTCGAAAAGATGATAAATTCACTCGGCGGTTTCGCCGAAAGCACGGAGGATTCCCTGACCGTCCACGGCACGGGCACACTCCCCGGCGGCGAGGTCGATTCGTTCAACGATCACCGCATCGTCATGGCGGCGGCAATCGCGGCGTGCATATGCGAAAATCCCGTTATTATACACGACGCGCAGGCGGTGAACAAATCATATCCGAACTTCTTTGAAGACTACAGAAAACTGGGAGGCAAAGCGGATGTCATCTGAAAACGGACAGAACATAAAGCTCACGGTGTTCGGCGAATCGCACGCGAGCGCAGTCGGAGTTGTTATTGAGGGACTGCCCGCGGGCGAAGCGATAGACGAGGAGCAGATAATGCAGTTCATGCGCCGCAGAATGGGCGGCAAGGCGTGGAGCACTCCGCGAAAAGAGGAGGACAGGCCTGAATTTCTGTGCGGTCTGCTCGGCGGCAGAACCACGGGCGCGGCGCTCTGCGCGATAATACGCAACAGCAACATCCGTCCCGCAGACTACGAAAACATAAAAAATATCCCGCGTCCGTCCCATGCGGACTACCCCGCGTTCGTCAAATACGGCGGCGCGAACGACCGAAGCGGCGGCGGGCAGTTTTCCGGCAGGCTGACGGCTCCACTGTGCGTCGCAGGCGCGATAAGCGAACAGATACTCGCGCGAAAGGGCATAAAAGTTGCCGCGCATCTCTCGCGTGCGGCGGGCATCGACGACACGCCGTTTGACCCCTGCAACCCGGACAACGGGATTTTTGACAAACTCAAAACAAAGCTCTTCCCCACCATTGACGACAAGGCGGGCGAAGAGATGACGAAGAAAATAATCGAGGCAAAAGAGTCGCTCGACTCCGTCGGAGGAATAGTCGAATGTGCGGTCACAGGGCTCGGCGCAGGGCTCGGCGACCCGATATTCGGCTCGGTCGAGAGCAGGATATCTTCAATGATATTCGGCATCGGCGGCGTGCGCGGAATCGAGTTCGGCGCAGGATTCTCTGCGGCGGACATGACCGGAAGCGTCCACAACGACCCCTACTGCCTCATTGACGACAAGATAAAAACGGTCACGAACAACCACGGCGGCATCATCGGCGGACTCACGAGCGGAATGCCAATAATATTCAGAGCGGCGTTCAAGCCGACCCCGTCGATAGGTCTGCCGCAGAGGAGCGTCGATCTCGATTCTCTCGAAGAGACCCGCCTCGAAGTCAGAGGCAGGCACGACCCGTGCATCGCGGTGCGCGCAGTCCCCTGCGTCGAAGCGGCGGCGGCAGTGACCGTCCTTGATATGGTGCTCGGCAAGTAAATTCATACGGAGATGGTAAAAATGGAACTTTCAGACTACAGAAAAGAACTTGACTCAATTGACGCGCAGATGCTTGAGCTTTTCAAGCAGCGGATGAATACCGTGCGCGGCGTTGCGGAATATAAAAAAGAAAACAAGCTGCCCGTCCTCCAGCAGGGCAGAGAGCGCGAGATTCTTGCCGCCGCGGCGGCGGGAGCAGGCGAAGAGCTCGAAGACTACGCCCGCACATTTTTCGCGACCCTCATGGATGTCAGCCGCTCTTATCAGGAGAGACTGACAGCAAAAGGCGGCGTTATCTCGGAAACTATAACCGATGCTCTCAAAAACACCCCGCCGATATTCCCAAAGCACGGCATCGTCGCCTGCCAGGGCGTTGAGGGCGCATATTCCCAGCTCGCCTGCGACAAACTCTTTACTGCTCCGTCCATCTCATATTTCAAGAATTTCGAGGGCGTGTTCGCCGCCGTTGAACAGGGGCTGTGCGAATACGGTATTCTCCCGATTGAAAACAGCACCTACGGCACGGTAAACGAGGTCTATGACCTGATGAAAAATTACCGTTTCCATATTGTAAGAAGCATCAAGCTGAAGGTTGACCACTCCCTGCTCGTCCTGCCCGGCACCGAGCTCAAAGATGTCAAGGAGATATTCTCCCACGAGCAGGCAATCGGCCAGTGCTCTGAGTTTCTCAAGGCGCACCCCGGCATAAAGGTCACCGTGTGCGACAACACCGCCGCCGCAGCAAAGATGCTCCATGAGAGCGGCAGGCACGACGCCGCGTCTATTTCGTCGGCGGGCTGCGCAAATCTCTACGGTCTGAAAAAGCTCGACACCCGCGTTCAGAACACGGACGGCAACTTCACCCGCTTTATCTGCATCTCGAAGAAGGCCATGATCTTCCCCGGCGCAGACAGAATAAGCCTCATGCTCTCCCTGCCGCACAGACCCGGCTCGCTCTATTCGCTCATCTCGAAGTTCTCCGTCCTCGGGCTCAACCTCACAAAGCTTGAGAGCCGCCCGATAGCCGGCAGTGACTTTGAATTCATGTTCTATTTCGATATCGAAGCGTCAGTATACTCCCCCGCAGTCCTTGCCCTGCTCGACGAACTTTCGGACAGCCCGGAGCTGTTCGTGTTCCTCGGCAGCTACTCGGAGGTCTGACATGAAGTGCGCACTCATCGGCGAAAGGCTCGGTCACAGCTACTCGAAGCTCATTCACGAGGCGTTCGGACTGTATTCATATGAACTGGTCAGCCTGCCGAAGGACAAGGTCGGCGAGTTCATGGAGAATGAAGAATTTGACGCATTCAATGTGACTATTCCATATAAGCGCACGGTCATGCCCTACTGCTCATACATCAGCCCTGAGGCTCAGAAAATAGGCAGCGTCAACACCGTTGTCAGAACTCCCGACGGGCTTCACGGATTCAACACCGACTATTTCGGCTTCAAATCCATGGCGGAGCGCGCGGGAATAGATTTTGCGGGCAAAAAGGTCGTCATTCTCGGCAGCGGCGGCACCTCGCTGACCGCGAGAGCCGTGGCATCGGACGGCGGCGCAGAGAGAATAACCGTAGTCTCCCGCTCCGGCGAATACAACTACGATAATCTCGAAAAGCTCGCCGACTGCGAAGTACTGATAAACACAACACCTGTCGGAATGTATCCGAACAACGGCAGCTCGGCGGTAAGCCTCGACAAATTCCCGCACTGCGAGGCGGTGCTCGATGTGATATATAACCCGCTGCGCACTCAGCTTATCATGCAGGCGCTCGAACGCAGGATAAAATGCTCGGGCGGGCTCTATATGCTCGTCGCACAGGCGGCACAGAGCGCAAAATATTTCTGCTCCGCCGAGATAGGCAAAGAAGAAATCGAGCGCGTATTCCGTTCGCTCGCGCTCGATGTTCAGAATATAGTCCTCGTCGGTATGCCCGGATGCGGCAAGACGACCGTCGCCGGAGAACTCTCGAAGCTCACCGGACGAAAGGCGGTCGACACGGATTCGCTCGTCGAAGAATCGGCGGGCATGAGCGTACCGGAAATATTCTCGCAATACGGCGAGAAACGCTTCAGGGAGCTTGAAGCGCAGGCTGTCCGCAGCGCGGCAAAAGAAAAAGGGCTGATAATCGCAACGGGCGGCGGCGCGGTGCTCGACCCCGGAAATGTCCGCGCGCTCAAGGGCAACGGGCGCATATATTATCTCAAGCGAGACCTCGATCTGCTCTCGCTCGACGGCAGACCGCTCTCGAAGAGCCGCGAAACGCTTGATAAAATGTTCGAGGCGCGCGACCCGATATATTCAAATTGCGCGGACGCGGCAATTAACAATGATTTATCCCCTGTGTTGACCGCACAGCGGATAAAGGACGAGCTCGGATCGTCCGATATATAGGAGACAGGTTTAGCAAAAGGGAGCAGAAATTCTGCTCCCTTTTGTCCTTTTCATATTGCTTGTAGCGAAGTTTGTCAAAGGTATTTTCTAAATTAAACGGTTAATATAAAAGTAGAGAAAATCAAACCGACAAACTGGAATTTGTCAATTAAGTTCTTCAACGAAATTTAGAATACGTTGCGTTGCCAACTCATCCCTGGACAGTTTTAGCAATTCGTCAGCCGTAATCCATTTATAATCAGATGTTTCTCCTTCTTGCAAAACGACACTATCCTCATCTACATCCGTAATGCAAAGATACTCCACATAAAACGATTTATGGCTGTGGTGGAGCACCCTTCCTATTTCTACCAAATTATTGGAGGTAATTCCCGTTTCTTCATAAAGTTCTCTAGCGGCACAGATTGCAGGTTCTTCACCTTGTAATGCAGAACCACCCGCTGTAGCCTCCCACATTCCGCCCAAATGCTTTCTTTTATCCCTTTGCATGATGAGATAACTCCCATCTATATGTCTAACAATTATTTCACAGACCAAATGAAAAAAGCCTTCTGGAATTACCTCTCCTCGAACCAAGGTTACACCCTGAATCTTTTTGAAATCTCTATCATAAGCGTCCCACAGTTCCATATTTCGTTTACCTCCACAAATTCCGATTTGTTGAGCCGATGCTCAGTATAGCACACTCGTGCCTCAATCGCAAGCGATCCGCAAGGGCGCACTCACTCACCACCTGCCCAAGATCGGGCGGCAGCAGTGATTATATCGGTAAGTTTCAAAGACTGTTTTCAGCAAAATGGATTGAAGATAAATACTATATTAAAGATATCTAAAATTTTCCCCGGCCAGCGCAATGTGACCGGGGAAAAATTATTTATTCAACCGTGCTTTGAAGCTTTTCATCATGTCCTCGACACCTGCGGCGAACGCGGACGCGGTGTGCGCACCGATGGAAAACATTTCCTGATAATGAGCGTAGTCTTTGAAAAACAGCTTTTCAGCGAGCTTGCCGTAGCCCGCGAAGAACATGCAGTAGTCATTGTCCGGGATGATATATCCGAGCGCGTCGTTCGCGAGCCCGAAAACCGCCGTGTCCCCGCCGACGATATCACAGAGGCTTTTGAAGCCGCTCGCCCTGTTTGTAATGCTGTTTTCCGCGAGCATATCTCCTGTGCCGCTGACGAGACCGGGTGTTATCTCACCAGGCACAAGCAGGGCTTTGAACTCGCCGCCGAGTTCGAGATATCCCGTCTCCGTCTCAAGTTCATATATTCCCTTTGCGGGTCTTGTCATATCAAAGCACGCGAAGCCGAGCTTCCCGATTATCTTTTCGAGCGGATTATCGACCCTGAGCGCCGTTTCTTTGTGTATTGAAACAAGCTTCGGCTCAAGCTCGCGCTCTTCGACAGTGCATTTGCCTATTCTTTCGACGGCGCTTTTATACGCTTCACCGCTGTTTTTCGGCGAGAGCAGAGAATTTTGTTCTATTTCTTCGCGCTCTTTTGTCATCGCGATAACGAGCTTTCCGAGATCGCGCCCGAGAGCCTCGGTCTGGCGTGTAAAGTTCTCTTCCTTTACTCCGCCCGCTCCCCTGTTCGGGTATATTCCGTTGACCGCGCCGTTGATAAAAATGAAGTTTTCGCCCGCCGAGTTTATCTCACGCTCCATATAGAACGGAAAATCGGCGGAGAGCATATCGCCGCGGTTGTTTTTTATCCGCAATCCGTTTGCGTATGGGTGCGCGCCGAAGTTGACCAAAACTGTCGGGCGGCTCGCGCCGTTGTCGGGCGCGAAGCGCAGGCGGTTGAGGCGCGGCGAATATTCGCGCGGCGGACGCTTGGCGAAGATGAAATCTTTTATCCCGTACTCGCTCAGAGTCATGTCGCCATACGGCTTTTTTGCCGAATATTTTTCGAGCTTTTCGACGCTGTTTTCGCCTATCTGCGCCGCAAAAAGCCGACCCGGTTCCATATTTCTCACCGCCTCGGCGACGGCTTTTTTCGTCTTTTCAACTATAAGATCAATAAACGCTCCGTCAACGCTCGGCAAGGGCTGCGAGTGCGTTATCAGCTTCGATATGTTTTCAAAAAATTTCTTTCCCGTCACGCTCCATATGCCCATGGTGTCTATCGAGCTGTGGGCGTGGGTCGAAAAAATATTTATATATCCGACATTGTTCGTGCGGCAGAACGAATCAAGCTCGCTTCGTATGCGGCGAACGACCGTGTTTGTGAGCCCGATGCAATCAACGGCGCAGAACACCTCAGCCGCCCTTTCCTCGCCGTCACTTATGGCTATCGCCCGCACTTTTATATCGTCGAGCACGCCGCGAACCCTGCGCGGCGGAGCGGAAAGATTGCCGCCGATATAATAATTTTTCGTATCAATATCCGGCGGCGTTATGCTCCGCTCGGAGAAGCCGAGATACCAACTGTCGCCGGCAGTGTCAGCGATGCGTATTGTATCTTCGCGCTTATCTTTCGGTTTTTCCGTTTTGAATCTGGGCGGCTCGGGCAGAATTCTATTCAGCCCGCTCAAAAAAGCCGTCAGTCCCTGCTGCGCCCTGAACGCGCGGTCGGCGCCTTTTTTGAATTTCTCATCAAAAGTATACATATCTCACCTCGCGAGCAAGTAAAGCTAATTGCCTTTACATTATAAATTATTCCGACGCATGCTTTTTTGTCATTGTCCGTGCCGTATGCGGCATATTATTCCTGTGCCCGCTTCTCTTCTTTCTCTATAATACAATGTTTAGAAGAATATCGCAACCCCGGTTTATTCACGGTTCGTACAAATTTTCTTTACTTTGATTTAATGAATTTTTACTATTCAGTACACAATCGGATGTTATTATGTCAGTGTAGTGAGAGGGAAGAAAAGCCAGACGGCTACCAACTACGAAAGGACATCAGCAAGATGAAAAGCAAAAACTGCGTTCTCGTCTGTGTAACTCCGCAGAGCAAATGCGAACAGCTGATCCGTTCCGGGTCGCTGATAGCGCAGCAGTACGGAGTGCCGCTCGAAGTTCTCAGCGTGTTCCACGAGAGGGACGGATTCAGCCCCGATCCCGCAGTGCTTGAAGATCTGTACGAATGCGCAAAAAATGAAAACGCGCAGATGAGCGTATATTTTAACGACAGTCCGGCTATCCTCGCCGCAGTCATCGCCAAAAAGAAAGGCGCTGTTGACATCGTCACCGGATTCCCGAAAGAGAGAAGCACGCATTTCGTCTCCGCCCTGCACACACTTGTGCCGGATATCCAGATAAGCATGGTCGATGTTGACGACAACGGCAAAATTTATCGCATGATCCCTCAGGAAGCCCAGCCGCACTATGAAATGGTCGGCGCTCAGGGCGTATAAACAAGACAACCACAAACTTTTCCGGTTTTTTCATTGTTATTCTCCAAAAGCCAAGACAGCGAACAGAGCAATCTGTCCGCTGTCTTGGCTTTTTATCTGAAGAACCCGTGTAAAGCTAACAAGCTTTACTCCTCATTTACTGTTTCAACGCCTTTATCGGCGGTTTTGCACAGGTGGACGCTCTTGACGAGCCCGCTCTTTTCGAGCTCGGCGCGGCATTTTTCGGCGTCGCTCTCCAACTCGAACAGCCCGAAGACGGTCGGACCGCTTCCGCTCATCTGTGCGAGCGAACTGCCGTGGCGGCGCATGATGCTCTTTATTCTCACGCGCTCCGGCACTTCTATAGTCTGTTCAAAAACATTGCCCGCCTGACGGCAAATACCCTCGAAATCGGCGTTCGCCGCAGCGTCGAGCATGCCGACCTTGTTCGGATGATATATGAAGCTCGCGGAATCAAAATCGCCGTAGGCGCGTGCGGTCGAGACGCCCGTTGCGGGCTTTGCGAGCACGACGAAGCAGCTTTTGAGCGGCGGAAGATGCGAAAGTATACCGCCCGTGTGCTGTGAGAGCATAGTGCCGCCCGCGATGCAGAAGGGCACATCGCTGCCGATCTTCAGCCCGATATCGCAGAGCCTCTGCGTGCCCATATCCGTCCCGAAAAGCCTGTCGAGCCCGACTATAACTCCCGCGCCGTCCGCGCTTCCGCCGGCAAGACCCGCTTCAAACGGAATATTTTTTTCAATGTGTATGTCAACTCCCCTGCCGCTGAGCCCGGCTTCTGCGAGAAAAGCCTGCGACGCGCGGTAGGCTATGTTCTTGCTGTCGGTCGGCAGAGCCGGCTCGGAGCAGGTAAGGCGGATGATACCCTCGCCGTTCTCCTGCACAGTCACCGTGTCCGCAAGCGAGACCGACTGCATGACCATGAACAGCGAGTGATAGCCGTTCGGCAGTTTTGCCAGAATGTCGAGAAAGAGATTTATTTTTGCGTTTGCCCTGAGTTCGATCTTCATGACTGCACCTCTCTTTTTACTCTATCGGAATCTGCACGGGCTGACGGTTCTGGAACAGCGTCACGCAGTCGAATCCGCTGCGCTGCGCTATCTCCATGCCGACATCGACTCCCGCGCCGATATCTTTTGCATAGTGGGCGTCCGAGCCGACGGTCACAAACTCACCGCCGAGCTGTTTAAAGCGCCGGACAACATCCTCCTCGGGCATAGTTTTGCCGAGCTTCTGTCTGAGCCCCGATGTGTTTATTTCGAGCGCCTTTTCGTTCTTGACGAGCAGAGAAAGAATCTCATCTATTTTGTCCGAAAACTTCGACATATCAACGGGTATGCCGTGCTCGCCGACGATATACCGAAGCGGATATGTCATATGCGCCAGGGTATCGAACTTCGCCCAGCGCGCGAGCTTTATAAGCTCGTCAAAATATTTATTCATCAGGTCGGTTATATCCCACTGGGAATAATCAAGATACATAAAATCCTGTTCATTCCGGAAATTATGCACCGAGCCTATGACCATATCATAGGGCAGATTCGCGAGTATCTCCTCCGAGGTCGCGACATCGTACATCGGCTGACCGAGCTCCACACCCGCGCAGACGAGCAGCTTCCCGCGAAACGCCGAGCGCGCCTTTGTGACATCGATAAACGACTGGAGCGCCACGCGGTCATAGTGATCCCGTCTGTAAGCGTCCGACTCGACATGGTCGGTAAAAGCTATCGCCCGAAGCCCCGCCATTTCGGCGCATTCGCACATATACATCGCCGAATGATGCCCGTCGGGTGAGTTGTCGGTATGAACATGAGTGTCGATAATTCTTTGCGGCATCGCGCTTCCTCCATGATACTGACGGTAAAGTATACAATATGATAACATATTTTTCCGCCCAGTAACAGTATTAAACACAAAAAAGTTCAAATTGTTCAACCGCTATTGAGAATGGGCATAAAATATGGTAGAATATCTTGATATCAGATGTATATAAGTAGTTCTGATAAGTGCACAGGAAAGGAAGAATAAAAATGAGAGCTGTCATGACTGTTACGGGCAAAGACATAATCGGTATCCTCGCAGAGGTGTCCGGAAAATGCTCGGAACTCAATGTAAACATAACCGAAGTGACGCAGAGCGTCCTGCAGGATCTTTTCTGCATGATAATGCTCGTTGACACGGAGAAATGCTCCGTGCCGCTGTCCGAATTTTCCGATATAATGAGCCGCCTCGGCCGCGAGCACGGGCTCGATATCCATGTTATGCACGAGGACGTGTTCGACTCGATGTATCACGTCTGATCTACGCACCTGAGAGGATCCTTACTATGATAAACACAAGAGACATTCTCGAAACGATACATATGATCGAGGATGAAAACTTAGATATACGCACAATAACCATGGGCATCTCCCTGCTCGACTGCTGCTCGCAGGATATCGATGACTCCTGCTGCAGAGTATACGACAAGATAGCGCGCAAGGCGGAAAATCTTGTCAGGGTCGGCTGCGAGATTGAAAAAGAGTACGGCGTGCCGATAATCAACAAGCGCGTCGCAGTCACGCCGATCGCCATGCTTGCCGCCGCATCGGGCGGCGACCCGGTGAAATACGCGCTCACGCTCGAAAAGGCGGCGCAGGCTGTCGGAGTCAACTTCATCGGCGGATATTCCGCACTCGTTCAAAAGGGCTTCGCCCCCGGCGATGAGGCACTCATCAACAGCATACCCGAGGCGCTCGCGAGAACCGAGCATGTCTGCTCGAGCATAAATATAGGCTCGACAAAGGCGGGCATAAACATGGACGCGGTCGCGCTCATGGGCAAGATTATCAGAAAGACCGCCGAGCTCACCGCCGACGACAACTGCATCGGCGCGGCAAAGCTCGTTGTGTTCTGCAACGCACCCGAGGATAACCCGTTCATGGCTGGCGCATTTCACGGCCCCGGCGAACCTGAGAGCGTGATAAATGTCGGCGTATCGGGTCCCGGCGTTGTCCGCTGCGCCCTCAAGAAGATTCCCGACGGCAATCTCACAGACGTTGCCGACACGATAAAAAAGACTGCATTTAAAATAACCCGCCTCGGTCAGCTCATCGCGAGCGAGGCTTCGCGCAGGCTCGATGTGCCTTTCGGCATAGTCGACCTCTCACTCGCGCCCACGCCCGCAGTCGGCGACTCCGTGGCGCATATACTCGAAGAGATAGGTCTCGAACAGTGCGGCGCTCACGGCACAACAGCGGCGCTCGCCCTGCTCAACGACGCAGTCAAAAAGGGCGGCACGATGGCATCGTCGCATGTCGGCGGTCTCTCCGGCGCGTTTATCCCCGTCACCGAGGACGCCGGAATGATAGACGCTGCACGCGCGGGCACACTGAAGATAGAGAAGCTCGAAGCGATGACGGCGGTCTGCTCCGTCGGTCTCGATATGATAGTCGTTCCCGGCGACACAACCGCAGAAGTTCTCTCGGCGGTTATCGCGGACGAGGCGGCTATCGGCATGGTGAATTCCAAGACGACTGCGGTCAGGCTCATTCCCGCCATCGGCAAGAATGCCGGCGAGGAGCTGAACTTCGGCGGACTGCTCGGCTCGGGTCCGATAATGCCGCTCAACACCGCATCTCCCGCAAAGATGATCTCGCGCGGTGGACGCATACCCGCTCCGCTCCAGAGCCTCAAAAACTGATTAAAAAGGAAGTTTTTCAATGAAGGTACTCGTCACAGGAGCCAACGGGCAGCTCGGCTACGATGTTATAAAACGCCTGAACGCCCTCGGGGATGAACCCGTCGGCGCGGACAGAGAAGAGTTCGACATCACGGACGGCAAGGCAACGGAGGATTATATCACCGCTCTGCGCCCCGACGCCATCGTACACTGCGCCGCCTATACCGCAGTAGACAAAGCAGAAGATGACCGCGACACCTGCCGCAAAGTCAACGTCGACGGCACGAGAAACATTGCCCTCGCCTGCGAAAAAATCGGCGCAAAGCTCGTCTATATCAGCTCCGACTATGTTTTCGGCGGCAGCGGCACTCAGCCGCTTGAAATCGACGCGCCGAAAGACCCGCAGAATATCTACGGAATAACAAAGCTCGGCGGCGAGGAAGAGGCTAAGAAATGCCAAAAGCACTTCATTGTGCGCACCTCGTGGGTGTTCGGAATAAACGGCGGCAACTTCGTAAAGACTATGCTCCGGCTCGCCGACTCGCACGAGAAGCTGACAGTCGTTGACGACCAGACCGGTTCGCCAACCTATACGCCCGACCTCGCAAGGCTTATCTGCGACATGATAAAAACCGAAAAATACGGCACATATCACGCCTCGAACGAGGGCTACTGCACATGGGCGGAGTTCGCAAAGGAGATAATGCGTCAGGCGGGGAAAGCGACTGAAATAGTCCCCTGCACCACCGCCGAATATCCCGCGAAGGCAAAGCGCCCGGAGAACTCGCGTCTTTCTAAAAAATGCCTTGACGATGCGGGCTTTGACCGCCTGCCGCCGTGGCAGGATGCGCTCGCAAGATTTCTCAAAGAGCTTGATTTAGCATGATGTTTTTAGTATAATAAATTGATGGACAACCAGTTTGACTTCTTATTTTTGAAGGGAGGACTTTCCTTGATAAGACTTGAAAATCATCTCGGCGTTATCGAGATATCTCAGCCCTATTTCGCGTCCCTCATCGGCAATGCCGCCTCCTCTTGCTTCGGAGTTGCAGGCATGGCCAACAGCAATATGCGCCAGGGTCTGCGTTCCGTCTTTAAAAAGAACGGTCATTTCGCCGACCAGGGCATCTCCGTGCGCAAGGACGGCGAGGGTCTTATTGTTGACCTGCACATAATCGTGTCCTACGGAGTCAACATATCCGCCATATGCCAAAGCATCGTCAACAAAGTCAGATACACAGTCGAAGAGGCTACGGGACTTGAGGTTCACGCAGTCAATGTCTATGTTGACGGAATGAAGAACGAATAAAACCGATTTACGGCCGCATGACAACGGCTGTCCGGGGAGGAAAATAAATGACAATCACAGGAGCAATTCTGCGCAACGCAGTTATCTACGCGGCGCAATTAATCACTTCTCACCGCCAGGAGATAGACGCACTCAACGTCTTTCCCGTGCCTGACGGCGACACCGGCACAAATATGTCCATGACAATAACCAACGCCTCGCGCGAGGTCAGGGTCAAGGATGACAGCGAGAGCGTCTCGGCTGTTGCAAGCTGTGTGGCTTCAGGTCTGCTGCGCGGCGCAAGAGGCAACTCCGGCGTTATCCTCTCGCTCATATTCCGCGGAATTTCCAAGGGGCTCAAGGGTCTTGACGAGGCTGACGGTGCAGCGATAGCCTCCGCGCTCGAACACGGCAGTTCCTCGGCATATAAAGCAGTCATGAAGCCCACAGAGGGCACAATTCTCACCGTTATCCGCACGGCGTCCGAGTATGCCCGCAAGGCAGTGAACGACGGCGAGACGGACGCGGTCAAGGTGTTTGACATCGGTCTCGAGGGCGCGAAAGCCGCCCTTGCCGACACGCCGAATATCCTCCCCGTGCTCAAAAAAGCAGGCGTCGTTGACGCAGGCGGCAGCGGACTTGTCTGCATTTTCACCGCGATGTCCGATGTGTTCCATGGCAAGGAAGTGAACCTTGACGCCGACGAGGCGGAGGAAGCGAAAAGCGAAGAGAAAGCGGACGAACACTCCGCAGACAGCCGCTACACCTACTGCGCGGAGTTCATCTCCCGCCGCGAGAGCGACAAGGATATCCGCGAGCTGCGCGCATATCTCGAAGCTATCGGCGAGTGCGTCTCCGTCACGGATGACGGAAAGAATATAACCGTCCATGTCCACACGAACGCGCCCGGAAAGGCGATTCAGAAGGGCATTGAATATGGTCAGCTGACCAATATAAAAGTTGAGAATATGCATCAGGAGCATCAGAACGCCTCATGGGGTTCTGCGCCCGAGGATCAGCCCGAGCCGATGAAGGCGGTCGAGCCGACAAAGCCGTTCGGTTATGTCGCGGTCGCGTCCGGCGAGGGTCTGTGCGAGCTGTTCACCGAGCTCGGCGCGGATCAGATAGTCAGCGGCGGACAGACGATGAACCCGAGCACCGACGATCTGCTCAAGGCGGTTCTCGCGACCCCCGCAGAGCATGTCTATATTCTCCCCAACAACAAAAATATTATCATGGCGGCAGAACAGGTTGATCCCCTGACCGACCGCGACGTGCGTGTGCTGCACACAAAGACCATTCCGCAGGGCATCGCCGCGCTGCTCAACGTTGACGACACACTCTCCGCGGAGGAGAATCATCTCGCGATGATGAAAGCCGCCGAGAAGATTTCAACCGGCCTTGTCACCTTTGCCGCGCGCGACAGCTCGATAGACGGCCAGTCCGTCAAAGAGGGTCAGATTCTCGGCATGGAAAACGGCAAGATAACCACCGTCGAGTCGAATGTCATTCAGGCGGCATACAAGGTCACAAAGCACCTGTTCAAGCGCGGAACTTCCTCGCTTGTCACGCTGATCTACGGCAACGGCACCACCGAAGAGGAAGCCGAGGAGCTCGCCTCCCTGCTGACCGCGAAGTTCGGCTCGGATATCGAGGTCTCTGTTATAAACGGCGGTCAGCCCTTCTATTATTTCATAATTTCGGTCGAATAAGATGAAGCTCGATACTGATATAAAATACTTAAAGGGCGTTGGCGAGAGGCGCGCCGCGATGCTGTCGCGGCTTGGCGTCTCTGATGTCAACGCCCTCGTGCGTCTCTATCCGCGCGTCTACGAGGACTGGAGCCGGATAAAAAGCATAAACGAGGCGCAGATAGGCGAGATATGCTGCATAAAAGGCATTGTGGGTTCGCCTGTGCGCAAGAATCTCATTCGTAAAGGCTTGACACTTTACAAGACGGAGATCACCGACGGCAGCGGGATAATGGGCATCACCATTTTCAACAGCCGCTTTGCGGCAGAAAAGCTCACCGAGGGCGACGAGTTTCTGTTCTTCGGCAGAGTCGGCGGTAATCTTTACCGCAAGGAGATGAACTCGCCGGAAATAGAACCCGCCGAGGGTGCGGACAGAATAAGACCGATTTATCCTCAGACGCACGGGCTCAATTCAAAGATGATAGAGAAGCTTGTCCGCACGGCGCTGACTGAGTGCCGGGACGAGCTTGTTGACCCGATTCCGCTCTGGCTGCGCGAAAAATACTGCCTGATGAATCTGCCGGATTCACTTTGGAACATTCATTTTCCGAAGAGCCCCGATTATCTCGAAGAGGCGCGGCGCAGGCTGATATTCGAAGAGCTGTTAATATTACAGCTCGGGCTTGAAAAAATGCGCTCGCAGACTCAGAAGAACGCGGGCGCGATAATAGAGCGCGATTTCAGCGAAGAATATTTTTCGCATCTCCCCTTCTCCCCGACCGGCGCACAGCGCAGAGCGGTAAAAGAGGCCATGCGGGACATGATGAGCGGCAGGCAGATGAACCGTCTGCTCCAGGGAGATGTCGGCTCGGGCAAGACTGCGGTCGCCGCCGCGCTCATACAGCGTCATCAGCCGCAGGGCCAGCTGCTCGTTGTAGGGCTCGTATTCCATGACCCGCTCCAGAATGCCCACGGCCTCCGGCAGCATATCCCGCTGCTCATACAGCTCCGCCGCCTTCATCA
>OHJC01000003.1_pt1 | contig 192998 bp, 181 predicted proteins | sample 1568461 | NCBI WGS metagenome assembly OHJC01 (sample SAMEA3879535, study PRJEB24766) | human gut metagenome | biome: human-associated habitat; feature: feces | place: USA | collected 1985/1987 | reverse complement strand
GTAGAGCACTTGACTTTTAATCAAGTTGTCCGGGGTTCGAATCCCCGATGTCTCAGTCGTTGAAAATGGCGGAAATGCTGATAAATACAGTGTTTCCGCCATTTTTATGAGTAATCGGAAGTTGTGCTAAGTAAGCCAAAATATTTATCTTCATCTCGCCTTCAAGGGCATTTTTGAATATCTTCGTCTTCAGTTCATCTTCAAAAGGAGAAAAAGAAGCGTTTGCGTAATTAGGTAGAATGCTTTATGATTGAGATAATGAGGTGTTAGGAAGGCTTTCAAAAATCTTTGGAGAAACATATAAAGATTGAAAGGAAGATGAAATAATGTATTATGGAAAAGAAACAGATGAATTAAAAAAAGCAAGAGAAGAGTATGAAGGTATTTTTGGTTATGACCCAAATGGAGAAATAGAATTAGAGTTTAATGAACAAGACGAATATTTAGCAGTTTTATTACAGTGCATAGAAGAAAAGAAAGATATGTTTGATGTACTTGGAGGAGAAGAAGCATGACAAGAAGAGAACGTGAAGTAACAGATATAAATGAAATCCTTAAGATTATGGATGCCTGCAAGATTGTGCATGTGGGACTTGTGGATGGTGACCAGCCTTATGTGTTACCGATGAATTACGGCTATACCTATGAAGATGGGAAAATGGTGATTTACCTTCATGGAGCAAAGAAGGGATATAAGTATGATTTAATAGAGAAAAATCCAAAGGTATGCTTTGAAATGGAGTGTGATGTGGTGCCATTTGAAGGAAAGGTGGCATGCCAGTATGGCAATTCCTATTCCTGTGTTATGGGAAAAGGGAAAGCTGTGATTGTAGAGGATGTAAATGAGAAAATGCAGGCACTTTCTATTTTGATGAAATGCCAGACCGGAGGAGATTTTACTTTTAATGAAGAACTGGTATCCATTGTCAATGTGATTCGGATTGATGTAAGTGAATTCAGTGCAAAAAGAAGGCCGGTTCCGGAAGGGTTGAAAAAGTAACAGAATAACAGGAGATTGAAAAAGAAATATTGATAAAGTAGAAAGCAGGATTATGAAAGTGTAATTCCTGCTTTTTTCTATCCTCAATCATTTATCACAAAACTGTGACAATCTATTCGTTGCGCGACGTAGGAAGCATTTGTATAATGAGACATAGGAATGAACCGGGGAAAAGTAGGAAAGAAAAAACGAATGACAACAGATAAGAAAAAGGATGTTTAGGGAAGATGGATAGAATATTAGTAGTGGAAGATGACCGGGAACTGAACCAGGGAATTTGTTTTGCACTGCAGCAGGCAGGGTATGAGACAGAAAGTGCCTATTCCGCTCAGGAGGCAAAGCTTGCGGGTTTGCAGCAGGAATATTCGCTTATGATACTGGATGTAAATCTTCCGGATGGAGAGGGCTTTGGCTTTTGTAAATGGATTATGGAGCACAGGAAAGTGAAGGTCATGTTTCTTACGGCAAGAGATTTGGAAGAAGATGTGTTATCCGGGTATGAGTTGGGAGCAGAGGATTATGTGACAAAGCCATTTTCCATACATATTCTGCTAAAGAAGATAGCGGTCATTTTAAAACGGGAGACGGAAAATCCAAGAAATATTTATGAAGATGGATATCTGCGGATAGACTTTGACCGGGTCAAGGTAGAAATAGAGGGGAAAGAGTGCATGGTAACACCTACGGAATTTCGGATGTTACGCTTATTTATTGAACATGCAGGACAGCTGCTTTCTTATAATGTGCTGTTAGAGCAATTGTGGGACTGTGATGAAGCATATGTGGACCGACACACACTGGCAGTCAATGTGAACCGGCTCCGTGGAAAGATAGAGGATGCGGAACACAAATATATTTCAAATGTATATGGGATGGGATATCAATGGTTGCGATAGGAATAATAGCAGGCTGTGGCATTGTGATAAGTTATCTTCTAGTCAGACTGTATCGGCAGAAGAAGGAAATCTATGATTTTACGGAAGAACTACAGCGGTGTCTGACGCTGATGAAAGCAGGTGAAGACATTGGAAATGAAGCGGAGTTTAAGGACAGCCTTTGGGATAAGATTTATCAGGATTTGCAGGAGCTTATGGATGTTTGGAACAGGAAGAACCGACAGAGCCATAAGGAAAAAGAACAGATAAAAGAGCTGATTTCTGACATTTCCCATCAGGGCAGAACGCCAATGGCGAATATTAAAATATATCTGGAAATTTTAGAAGAGGAACAGGAAGATAAGGTGCGGCGGCAGGAGTGTATTGGAAAGCTGATAAAACAGACAGAACGGCTGGATTTCCTGATGCAGAGTCTGGTGAAGCTTTCACGCCTGGAAACCGGAATCATAGAAATATGTGAAAAGGACACAAAGATTTTTGAAGTGTTAGGACTAGCGGTTGCGGCAGTGGTACCGGGAGCGGAAGCAAAAGAGATTTCTGTCCATGTGGACTGCCCGGAGACATTGAAACTGTTTTGCGATGCCAAGTGGACACAGGAAGCAATTTTTAATCTTTTAGAGAATGCAGTGAAATATACTCCAAAAAGGGGAAGCATCTATATTTCAGTAATGGAACAGGAGGTTTTTGGAAAAATCAGCATCCGGGATACCGGAAGGGGAATCCCTGCGGAACATCAGGCACAGATTTTTCAAAGGTTTTACCGGGAACCGGAAGTCCATGATGAGGATGGAATCGGGATTGGTCTGTATCTGGCACGAAAGATTGTGACGATGCAGGACGGCTATATGGAAGTGCATTCAGAAAGTGGAAAGGGGGCAGAATTTTGCATTTATCTGCCAATGAAATAAAAGAAGTAGTACGGACAGAGGAGTTAAAGAAATATTATCCGTTGGGAACCCATACGGTAAAAGCCTTAGATGGAGTGAACCTTACCGTAAAAGAGGGAGAATTTGTGGCAATCACCGGAAAGTCCGGAAGCGGGAAAAGTACGCTGCTGCATATGTTAGGAGCATTGGATGTGCCAACATCCGGAGAAGTCTATATTGATGGGAAAAGCCTTGCGTCAATGACGAGGGAAGAGCAGGCAGTCTTTCGAAGAAGGAAGGTTGGTGTAGTATTTCAAAGCTATAACCTGATTCCTGATTTGAGTGTGTATGAGAATATTGTGCTGCCCATCGAGCTGGATGGAGGTTATGTGGACAAGGCATATATAGAAGAATTGTTAAGGCAACTGAAAATAGAAGATAAGCGGGATGCACTGCCGGGTACGTTATCCGGCGGTCAGCAGCAGAGAACAGCAATTGCCCGGGCATTATCTTATAAGCCGGCTATTCTCTTAGCGGATGAACCCACAGGAAATCTTGACACACAGACCAGCCATGATGTTATGGGATTGTTAAAAACAGTGGCACGAAAATATCAGCAGACTACAATTCTGATTACCCATGACATGGACGTGGCGCAGTTGTCAGACCGGATTGTATACATGGAAGATGGGAAAATCAGGAAGGAACGAAAGCTCTATGCTTAAAAATAATAATCAGGCTGTCATCCGTAAGATGGCAGTCCGTTCCATAAGGAGCAACAGAAAGAAAAACAGCCTGTATCTTGTGGCAATTGTATTGGCGGTGCTGATGCTGTTTACGGTTATGCAGACAGGGGCTTCCTACATGCATATGCAGTATGTCTGGCGGCTGCATTCTGTGGGGGAACTCTATGATGGAATTCTGATGGGTGGAGTCACAAAGGAGCAGGAAGAAACAGTAAAAGCAGATCCTGGTATTGAGGTAGTTGGAATTACAGAATTTATGCTGGGAAACATCGGTGAAAAGAATATTTCTATCATATATGAGGATAAAAATTACCGGGAGAAAATGCATCAGCCCGGCATTCTGCATCAGGAGGGAAGGTATCCTGAGACAGCCGATGAGGTGATGGTTACAAAGACGCTGTTGGAAAAGCGGAAGTTGGAAAATCTTACAATTGGAGATACGCTGCTTTTAAGCTATCAGAAGAAAGATGGAACCCAGGTAGAAAAGCCCATGAAAATTACGGGCATCATAGATGACTATGAAGAAACTGCCAACTGTTTCGTGACGGAAGAGGTGTTTGAACAGGCAGGCTACAGTCAGGCAGACTATGGCTGCGGCATTCTCTATTATCAATATCGTTTCTGGTTTGCATCAGACCGGATAGAGAACCGGCTGAAAGAAGAATTAAATCTGGAACGGAAGCAGAGCATCCAGACAACATGGGACTGTGATAAGGTAAAGGAAATTTTTCTTGGGATGTTGGGAATCATTATGTTGACCTGTCTCAGTGCCTATTTACTGATTTACAATATCATGTATTTATCGATAGAAGACAATATCCGCTATTATGGACTGCTGCGGGCTGTGGGAATGACAGAAAGCCAGATGCACCGGCTGTTGTGGCAGAAGCAGATTATCCTAAGTGGAATAGGCATTCTACTGGGAACAGGCTTGGGATTTCTGACGTCCTATCTTGTGATTCCGGGAACAATCCGGGTACTGGGAATTCGCACAGAAAAGATGGCGGTAACGATAAAACCGGAGTTTCTGGTGCTGACGATTGCTATTATGGCAGTGACGGTCTATCTTGCCAGCCGTAAGCCGGTAAGAGTAGCAGAGCGTATTTCTGTCATGGAGGCACTGGGTTATCAGACTTCAAAGACAGTTTATACCGGAAAGAAAAAGCGAACCGGGAAAAATATTATTTACCGGCTGGCATGGCAGCAGCTGTGCCGGATGAAGAAGAAAACAATCCTTGTCATCCTTTCACTATCTACCAGCCTGACTGTATTTTTATGTGTGGTAACGCTGGCGGGAAGCCAGAGCAAACGGACAGCGGAACTGCAGTATATGAATGCAGATATGGAACTGACCAATAAGAGTATGGTGGCAGATGTATCAGACTGGAAACAGCCTTTTGATGATGCATTTTGTGAGAAACTTTTAAAAATAGATGGAGTGAAGGAAATTCATAAATTAAATTACAGTACAATCGTTGTACCCTGGGAGCCGGATTTTTCGGATCAGTGGATGCGTGATTTCTATGACCAGTGGATGTATATAAAATATGACGATGTAAGAGAAGAATATCAGCAGAATCCGGAACATTTCATGGCGCTGGTGGTTGGAATCGATGAAAAAACATTTCATTATATCAATCAGCAGAATGAAACGGCAATCGATGAGAAATCATTTTTGGCAGGGGAAAGCTGCCTTTTATGCCAGCAATATATGGGATATACCAATGCGGATGTCAAAAATAAGAAAATAAGCTTTTATTTTCCGGGGCAGGAAACAAAGAAATACAGCACATCTGTTGCAGGGCTGCAGAAGGATGACAGCCCATATCGTGGACCCAGCGAGGTAAGTTTATCTGTTGCGGGAATACAGGAGGATGACAGTCCGTATCTCGGTCCGACTGCCATGGGACCGACGATTATGATTTTAGTCAGTGACTCTTTTTTAGAGGATAAGGCAGAGAGCCTGTGGACATACAAGGTATCGGTGATTTATGACGAGGAATACGATAAGGAAACAGAAAAGAAAGTCAAAGAGCTGATACAGGAATCTAAGGATGCAAAAGATATTACCTGGAGCAGCAAGTTAAAGGGCATCAAAGAGCAGAAGCCGGCAGAACAGAAGATGTGGCAGCTAGGAATGGGAATCGCTATAGTTTTGGGATTTATCGGTGTGATGAATTATATCAATACAGAGCTTGGCAGTATATCCGGCAGAAGGCGGGAAATTGCAATATTAGAAAGCATTGGCATGACCGGAAAACAACAGCGCAGGCTGCTTTTGACAGAAGGGATGTATTATGCGGGAATTTCGCTTTTCCTGACGGCAACGGTGGGACTTGGCATTGATGTGCTGTTGTTTCAGCGGATGAATTATCATAAGGTAGCATTTTCCATCCCTGTCATTCCGGTGGTTGTCATGATAGTGACACTGTTTGCACTGTGCATTTTCGTACCGTTGGCAGCAGGTAGATTTATGGAAGGAGATGGCACTCTGGTAGAGCGGATTCATCATGTGGGAGAATAAAAAATAACTTTCACTGCAACCGTTTCTTCTGTTATTACAATATATAGGTGTAAGGGAAACATCCCAAAACAAATGACGGCGCGGTCTGGGAGAATGGAAGCATGAACAAACAATTACTGGAACATTACATTGAGGCATACGGAACGGACATCTATTCCTTTTGTATCCGGCTGACACAGAACCGGGAACAGGCAGAAGAACTCTATCAGGATACCTTTCTTGCAATGTGTGAGAAGGAGGACTGGAAGGAAGAGGGAAATGTCAAAAGCTATCTGCTTGGAATTACCATAAAGCTCTGGCAGAACCGGAAGCGGAAATTTGCCTGGCGAAAGAGGATTGCAGCGGAGATTCCCTTATCGAAGGAGCAGGGACTGGAAGCATTTTCGGCAGATGAAAACTTAGAGCAGCATATGGTAAGCAAAGAAGAGCAGGAAGCCGTGTGGAAGGCTGTATACAAATTGCCGGAGCAGCTTCGCATCGTGATTCTTCTATATTATATGGAAGATTTCAAAGTGGCTGAGATTGCAGAAAAGCTGTCCCTCTCTATCAGTAATGTGAAAAGTAAACTGATGCGTGCACGTAGATATCTGAAGCAGGAATTGGAGGATTTTATCATATGAAACCAACCTTAGATGATTTATTACACAACTCCCTTATAGCAACTGATATTCCCTCGGAAGAACTCAACGAGAGGATTTTAAACCAGTCAACCCAAAAGGAGGTTGTACCTATGCGGAAGAAGGAAACGAAGAAACCATGGAAAATGGCACAGACAGCAGCGGCTGTGGCACTTCTTGTTTTAGTCACCGGCTGTGGTGTATATGCGGCAGAGCGGATCCTTGCACAAAAACAGATTGCTATTATTGATAATGAAACGGAATTTATGGAAAATGCCACAGAGACAACGATTCATTATGAAGAATTTTCAGGAGAAAATCTTGATTTTGCAGACAGCAAGGTGACAGACCGGACAGAGGAACTTATTCAAACTTCTGATTTCGTTGGAACCGTTACCGAAGGAACCAAGGATGATCTATGGAGCTTGAAGGCAGAAGAAAAGATTGATGGCAAAATAGAGGTGGGTTATGTCTATCCGAAATTAAGCGATGCTTTTAAAGACCAGAATATTGGCATTGACGTTTCTTATATAGAAGCAAATTATCCAACACTCTGGAGTGAAAAAGCCTGTCAGCTTTGCTATGATTCCAGGGATGCAGACACTTTTTCCCGGGGAGCATTCTTTGCCAGTTACCGGAAGGGAGACAGTCAGGCGGTGTCTATCCAGTATGAAGTATCGGATATAACAAATGCGGATGATTATATTTTTAAAGAAGCTTATGACAGCACCGGTACTTATACCACAGCAGATGGTGTGACACTGACCATTACCAGTCAAACAGCAGACAGCGGCTATACGATTACTTATGCCCACATGATTACGGAATATAGTGATTTCGTTCTGACATTGCGTGGAGATTTTTCAGAAGAAGAAAGCCATGTGATTTATGACAGTTTAAATCTATCTTCAATCTGTGAGACTGGGAAGTAGAATAAAAACGGTTCAGGAATTATCCTGAACCGTTTTTGTGGTTGGACTGCGGGCAACAGGACTTGAACCTGCACGGTCTCCCACTAGAACCTAAATCTAGCGCGTCTGCCAATTCCGCCATGCCCGCAAGACAAGAACTATAATAATATAGAAATATAGTTCTTGTCAAGTGTAGATTAACCCTGAAGCCCCCGTGCCTGACGGTCCATATCCTCCACTACAATGTCATAGATTTCACCAAGACCTGCGCAGTATTCTAAGACCTTCCAAGGCTCGTTGGTGTGATAATGAATCTTAATCAGTTCTTCATCACCAACTGCCAGAAGGCAGTCTCCTTTGAAATTTTCAGTAAAGTAATCATTAATTGCATCCTCGTTTAGATTTTCCCCTTCAATTAAAAGCTGAGTGTCATATCTGAATTCTAACATCATCGAATCCTCTCTTTCTGTCTATTTCCTTTTTATCAGGAATAAATTTTAAACACAGTATAGCATAACGCAGTGAGAGAAGAAAGTATTTCATAAAGCAGCAGGACTTTGTTGAGACAGATTAACCAAAAAGAAATATGTGTACAAAAGTTGATAAAAAATTTAGATTCCTTTAAGAAGAATCTAAGTAAAGATTAAAGTTCTTTAAGATTTCCCACCTGTGATATTCTTGTGATTTTATTGTGCTATAGTTGTCCCTAGAAAAAAGAAAAGAGGGATGATATGGATATTTTAAAGAACATCAGAGAAACTGCCCTGACACATCCGAAGCGGTGTGCAGTGCAAAGCAGAGAACAAAAATTGACTTATGAGGAGTTGGAAGAATATTCCAACCGGCTTGCAGTATGGATTGCAAAGAATAGTCAGGATCGTAAGCGGCCGGTTATTGTATATGGACATAAGAATCCGTATATGGTGGTATGCTTCCTTGCCTGTGCCAAGGCAGGTAGAAGCTATGTGCCGCAGGATATCTGCATTCCGGTAAGCCGGGTGGATGAGACCGTATTAAGCGTAGAACCGGAACTGACCTTTGTGGTAGAAGGTGATTATCAGACAGAAATCGGAACAGAAATCGGAAAAGATGAGATAGAAGAAATCGTAAAACAGGAGACAAACGAGACCGATGTGCTACAGCCTCTGACCAAAGATGAAGTATGGTATATCATATTTACTTCCGGAAGCACCGGAAAGCCAAAGGGTGTAGAGATTACAAGAGACTGCCTCAGCCACTATCTTGACTGGTCGGTTCAGTTAGGCAGTACCATGAAAGAAAAGAGCGGTGCGCATTTTATGAATCAGGCACCATTTTCCTTTGATTTATCGGTAATGGATTTATACACTTCCTTGGTCTGTGGCGGAACGCTTTATACCATGGATAAGAAGATGCAGAGTGACTACAGTGAAATGTTGGGCTTCTTAGAACAGTCGGAAATCGAAATCTGGGTATCCACACCGTCTTTTGCAGATATGTGTCTGGCAGACCGAAATTTCTGTGGGGAAAAGATTGAAGCCTTAAAACTTTTCTTATTCTGCGGGGAAGTGCTTACTACAGCTACGGTAGAGAAGTTAAAGGAACGTTTCCCAGAGGCAGTTATCATCAATACTTATGGCCCGACAGAATCTACGGTGGCAGTCACGGATGTGACTATAACAGAGAAGTTATTGCAGGAGACCATTGCCCGGGGCAAATCCCTTCCGGTAGGCCATGAAAAGCCAGGAACTTATATCGAAATCTGGGATAAAGCCGGAAAAGTGTTGCCGGAAGGAGAACAGGGCGAGATTGTTATTATCGGAGATACGGTAAGCTGTGGTTATTATATGAGAGCAGATTTGACAAAGAAGGCATTTTTCCATTGTATCCGTGATGGAAAAGCTTACCGGGGTTATAAGACCGGAGATGCCGGATATTTAAAAGGCGGGCAGCTTTATTATAATGGAAGAATCGATTTGCAGGTGAAGCTGCATGGATACCGCATTGAAATTGAAGATATTGAGAATAACATGGTAAGACTTCCTCAGATTGACCATGCAGTCGTAGTGCCGAATCTGGAAGAAGGAAAGGTAAAGAGCCTGACGGCATTTGTGACAGGAGCACAGATGGCAGGAAAGAAAGCATCTGAGATTTCAAGACAGGTAAAAAACGGTCTGAAGGAATTCCTTCCGGTTTATATGATCCCAAAGAAAATAAAATATATCGAAACCATGCCAATGAATAACCATGGCAAGGCAGACCGAAAATATCTTGGAGGTCTGGCAGAATGAGTTTTTACAGCGGAGCACCATTCTTTGGCACATTGATTCTGTTATTGCTTTTCGCATTGATTCTTGGCTGTATGGAAAGGAGCCTGCGCTGGTATAACCTTATCGTATCCGGTGTAATGGTTGTCTGCGTGTTAGGCGGAAATCTGACGGCGCTTGCGTATTTCGCAGGATACTTTCTGATTGAATGGATGCTGGTCAGAGGATATGAATACATAAGAAAGAAATATGGAAGAAAGGCAGCATTTTATCGCAGTTTTGTGCTGCTTTCCATCCTGCCACTTGCATTATGTAAACTATGTGACCTTCCATGGTTAAAGGAGATGAATCTTTTTCAGTTTACCGGAATTTCTTACCTTACGTTCCGGGTGGTGCAGATTATCATTGAACTTTATGATGGCACCATAGAAGAGGTAAAAATCCTTGATTTTTCAGCATTTTTAATCTTCTTTCCAACCTTTAGCTGCGGACCCATTGACCGGAGCAGAAGATTCTTGGAGGATTATCATAATGTGCCGGGAAGAAGAGAATATCTTGAGCGGTTTGGAATTGGTTTACAGAAGCTTGTTTTAGGAGCAGCATATAAATTCGTATTTGCGGATTTCTTCTATCAGATTATGAATCAGTTCATGAACCGGACAGCAGGGAATATGGTTTGTTATGCATACAGCTATGGTTTTTATATGTTTTTTGATTTTGCGGGATACAGTCTGATGGCAGTGGGAACCGGCTATATGCTTGGCATCTGCGTACCGGATAACTTTAAGAAACCGTTTATCAGCCGGGATATGAAAGAATTCTGGGCAAGGTGGCATATTTCCCTGTCCGAGTGGTTTCGGGATTTTGTCTTTTCCAGATTTATGATGTTATCCATGCACAAAAAATGGTTTAAAAGCAGATTAAACGGTGCGGCAGCAGGCTTTCTTATCAATATGCTGGTGATGGGTGTGTGGCATGGTCTGACGGTGCATTATATTTTGTACGGACTCTATCATGGCATATTGCTGGCAGTTACGGAAATCTATCAGAAGAAGTCGAAGTTCTATAAGAAATATAAGAAGAAAACCTGGTATGCACTGGCATCATGGGGAATCACATTAAATCTGGTGATGTTTGGTTTCCTGATTTTCTCAGGACATTTTATTACAATTTAGGTTATCCCAACTTATATATAGAAGAAAAATTTTAGATGCAGAATCGTTTGCAAAAAAAATAGAAAGAGAAAAAGGAGATTATAAGATGAAAGAAAAGATTTTGGATATTATTGAAAAAGTATGTGAGGATGACAGCATCCGGGAAGACCTTACGATGAATCTTTTTGAAGAGGATTTACTGGATTCCTTAAGCTTTGTAGAACTTCTGGTGGAACTTGAGGATAACCTTGGTGTTGTAATTTCACCATCGGAAGTAACAAGAGAGGATATGGATACACCGGAGAAAATTATCGCGCTGGTAGAAGCGAAAGCACAGGAGAAGTAAGCATGAAAACGATAAAGGCATTTGCAGTTTCGCTGCTGTTATGCGCACTTACGATAGTGGGACTGCATTTATACAGCAGCAGAGGTTTTTCGGCAGAGGGAAAAGCAGGCACCTGGGTCAGTGATGCAAAATCCCAAAGCGGCAGTACATTAAAGAAGATGGCAGCCGATGAAAATGCAGTGCTGATATTCGGCTCTTCGGAGCTGCGGCATGGACAGGGCGGTGGATTCCATGGAGATACGATTTTTGATGGCGCGGATATGGATCCCATTTATGTAGGAAAAGCAGGGTATCAGAGCCTGACCCATGCCATTACGCTGGGCGCGGTGGGCAGTCAGGCAGCCAATAAGAAGGCAGTATTAATCGTTTCGCCCCAGTGGTTTAAAGAAAATGGAGTAAAATCCACGGCGTTTGAAGCTGCTTTTTCAGAAGAAGAATATATTGCATTGCTGGAAAATCCGGATATCAGTCAGGAAACCAAAGATTATATCAATGGCAGACTGCAAAATATCATGGCAGATAATGAAACTATGTCAGAAAAAGTAAAAAAAGCCAGGGAATGGTATCAGCCGAAGGATGATAATACAGCAGAACAACTAGGCTGGCTGGAGCAGAAAAAAGCAGATTTTCATAAGGTACTGTTGGAAGAAAAGAATAATTATAAAGTGATGGCAGAGGCACTGATGGATGGAATCAGCAATCATAGGAGCAAGGAAAGTGGTGCAAAGCTGTCACAGGCTACCTGGGAGCAGCTTCGAAAGGAAGCTGAAACAGAAGGACATAAGCTTTCGGATGGCAACGACTATGGCATGTTTGACAGCGTATATAAAGGAACGTACCAGACGCTGATTGCCAATGGAAAACATAAGAATCCGAAGTACACCTTAGATTCCATGGAATTTTCGGATTTGGAATGTTTTCTGTCAATTTGCAGGGAGGAGGGAATCGAGCCTTTGGTAGTAATCCTTCCCTTTAACGGATACTGGTATGATTATACGGAGCTGACGGCAGAAGAGCGGAGCATATTTTATGAAAAGATAAGATGCATAGCAGAAGATTATGGTGTGCAGTGTGCCGATTTAAGTGGAAATGAATATACGGAGTATTACTTTGAGGATAATTCCCATCCAGCATTGAAAGGACTGGTAGATTTAAATGAAGCGATTTATGAATTTTATCGGAAAGATAAGACAGAATGAGAAGGCAGTATTTCTTGGTAAAGTGATTTTCTTTTACCTGCTGCTGATGATTCTATGGATGCATTTTATGCTGGCAAAGGATTCTGCAGCACCGGCGTTTATTTATGAGCAGTTTTAAACTATACCGGTTTGGAATGCGATATATAACCTACGGTTATATATTAAAATAAATCAACCTAGTAAAATCAATGCACCTTTAGCACTTTAACGCGGCAAAGCATATGGAAAACCTAGAAAAATCAAGGAGTAGCAGGGAAAATGAGTATTGCTTTTCAAATTTTCATGTAGTAAGATAAGGCACATGAAACCTAGGAGTTAAAGGAGGAACTATTTATGAAGAAAAAAATAGTCAGTGTAATACTGGTCGCAGCGATGGCAGTTGGATGCCTTGCAGGTTGTGGCTCAAAAGAAGCAAAAAATGAAGATGCATTCTATATCGGAGAAATTGGACCGGTTACCGGTGATGCAGCAATTTACGGAACAGCCGTTCAGAACGGTGCACAGATTGCTGTCGATGAGATTAATGAAGCCGGTGGAATTAACGGTCATCAGATTGAATATAATTTCCAGGATGATCAGGGAGACCCTGAAAAGGCAGCAAACGCATACAACACCTTAAAAGACTGGGGTATGCAGGTATTAATGGGAACTGTTACAACAGGTCCTTGTGTATCTGTGGCAGATTTAACTGCAGCAGATAATATGTTCCAGATTACACCATCTGCATCATCTACAGATGTAATCAAGAACGACAATGTATTCCAGGTATGCTTTACAGACCCTGCACAGGGAACAAAATCCGCACAGTATATCGGTGAGAATAACCTTGCCAAGAAAGTGGCAATTATTTACAACAGTTCAGATATCTATTCATCAGGTATCGAAGCAAAATTTGTAGAAGAAGCAGCAAACCAGAACTTTGAGGTAGTTGCAGAAGAAGCATTTACTGCAGATTCCAAGACAGATTTTTCTACACAGTTACAGAAAGCAAAAGATGCAGAAGCAGATCTGGTATTCCTTCCAATCTACTATACAGAAGCATCTATTATCTTAACCCAGGCAGATTCTATGGGATATGCACCGACATTCTTCGGATGTGACGGTATGGACGGAATCTTAGGTGTTAAGAACTTCGATACTTCTTTAGCAGAAGGACTTATGTTATTAACACCGTTTGCAGCAGATTCGAAAGATGAAAAAACTGCAAACTTCGTTTCTAAATATGAAGAGAAATATAAAGATACACCAAACCAGTTTGCAGCTGATGCTTATGATGCAATTTATGCAATCAAAGCAGCATTGGAAGAAGCAAATGCAACACCGGATATGAGTGCTTCTGATATTTGTGATTTATTGAAAGACGCAATTACAAAAGTCAACATTGATGGTGCAACAGGTAGCGGAATGACATGGTCAGCAACTGGTGAAGTAAACAAAGATCCTAAAGCGGTTGTAATTCAGAATGGTGAATACGTAGGAATGTAATGTATTTTATCAGATAAGCCAAAGAGGGGTTGCCAATGGCAGCCCCTTTTATGTATTATAGAGGTATATATTCTAAGAGAAAGCAAGAGGTGTTGTTATGAGATTCATAACGTATTTAATCAACGGTATCAGCCTTGGCAGCATCTATGCAATCATTGCACTGGGTTACACCATGGTGTATGGAATTGCTAAGATGCTGAATTTTGCCCATGGTGATGTTATCATGATTGGCTGCTATGTCGTATTTATGACAATGAGCGGCATGAACATGAACCCGCTTTTGAGCGTAATCCTTGCAGTTGTAGTCTGCACTGTGCTTGGCGTGATAATTGAAAAAGTGGCATATAAGCCTTTGCGTAAGGCATCTCCACTGGCAGTATTGATTACCGCAATTGGTGTCAGCTATTTGCTGCAGAATATTGCATTACTGATATTTGGCGCAGATACCAAATCCTTTAGTTCTGTGGTTCCACTGCAGAATATCAAGATTGGCGGAATTACCATAACCGGTGTTACGGTAGTGGCAGTCCTTGCATGTATTGTTATCATGATTGGCCTGATGATTTTTATTAAAAAGACAAAAGCAGGACAGGCAATGCTGGCAGTATCCGAGGATAAGGATGCAGCACAGCTTATGGGGGTAAATGTAAACGGGACAATTTCACTTACTTTCGCAATTGGTTCCGGACTTGCAGCAATTGCAGGTGTGTTATTGTGTTCAGCGTATCCGACACTGACTCCATATACCGGATCTATGCCTGGTATCAAAGCATTTACTGCAGCTGTATTTGGTGGAATCGGTTCCATTCCGGGAGCATTTATCGGAGGAATTCTTCTTGGTATTATCGAAATCTTAGGAAAAGCTTATATTTCTTCACAGCTTTCCGATGCTATCGTTTTTGCCGTATTGATTATCGTGTTATTGGTTAAGCCTACCGGTATTCTTGGTAAGCCAATCCATGAGAAAGTGTAGGTGGCAGAAATGAGTAAAATGAATTTAAAAACAATGAAGAAGACAACAAAGAGTAATTTGATTACATATGCTATGGTAATCGTCATTTTTGCCGTAGTACAGATTCTGGTAGCAACCGGAAGCATGTCCAGTCTGATGCAGGGACTTTTGGTACCACTTTGTACTTATTCTATCGTTGCAATCGGATTGAACCTCTGTGTAGGCTATCTGGGTGAATTAAGTCTTGGTCATGCAGGCTTTATGTGTGTCGGCGCTTTTTCCAGTGCTTTCTTTACCCGATGCATGGAAAATTCATCTATGAATCCAACCCTGCGTTTTATCATCGCTTTATTAATCGGAACTGCTGTTGCAGCATTCTTTGGATTCTTAATCGGAATTCCGGTACTTCGTTTAAGAGGCGATTACCTTGCAATCGTAACCCTGGCATTTGGAGAGATTATTAAGAATGTCATCAATGTTCTTTATGTAGGCAAAGATGAAAACGGTCTGCATTTTGCAATCAATGACAGCAAGTCTCTTAATATGTCGGGAACCGGAGAAATGATTATCGATGGTGCAAAGGGAATCACCGGAACACCAAGACAGTCTACTTTCTTAATCGGTGTTATTTTGATTCTGGTTGCATTGTTTGTAGTATTTAATCTGGTTAATTCCAGAAGCGGCCGTGCCATCATGGCAATCCGTGATAACCGTATTGCAGCAGAATCCGTTGGCATTAATATTACAAAGTTTAAACTGATGGCATTTACCATTTCTGCAGCAATCGCAGGAGCAGGCGGAGTGCTTTATGCACATAACCTTTCCAGTCTGATTGCCCAGCCGGCAAACTTTGGATACAATATGTCCATCATGATTCTGGTATTTGTCGTACTCGGTGGAATAGGAAGCTTCCGTGGTTCCATTATTGCAGCCGTAGTACTGACCATGCTTCCGGAAGTATTGCGTGGACTGCGTGATTACCGTATGCTGATTTATGCGGTAGTTCTGATTGCAATGATGCTCTTTAACTGGGCACCGGCAGCAATTACCTGGAGACAGACACATTCTTTGAAGAATTTATTTGCAAAGAAAACGAAGGAGGTACAATAAGATGGCAATGTTAGAAGTAAAGAATCTTGGAATTTCCTTCGGTGGACTCCGGGCGGTAGATGGATTTGAAATGCAGATTGAAAAAGGTCAGTTATACGGACTGATTGGACCGAACGGTGCAGGTAAAACAACCGTATTTAATATGCTTACCGGTGTATACAAACCGGATGATGGAAGCATTGTACTGGATGGAAAAGATATTACCGGAAAGAAAACCATAGATATTAATAAAGCCGGAATTGCAAGAACCTTTCAGAATATCCGCCTTTTTAAAGACCAGTCCGTGCTGGATAATGTAAAAGTCGGACTGCATAATCATCATACCTATTCTACTTTAACCGGAATCCTAAGACTTCCGAAGTATTTTAAAGTAGAAGCAGAGATGAATGAAAAGGCAATGGAGCTGTTAAAGGTATTTGGTCTTGAGGATGAAGCAGATTATCTGGCATCCAATCTTCCATATGGTAAACAGCGTAAACTGGAAATCGCAAGAGCATTGGCAACCGAACCAAAGCTTCTGCTTTTAGATGAGCCGGCAGCCGGCATGAACCCAAATGAAACCAAAGAATTAATGGATACCATCCGCTTTGTAAGGGATGAATTTGATATGACCATTCTTCTGATTGAACATGATATGAAACTGGTATCCGGTATCTGTGAGAAACTGACTGTATTGAACTTCGGGCAGGTACTGGCAAGCGGAAATACCAGTGACGTATTGAATAATCCACAGGTTATCAAGGCGTATCTGGGTGAATAGGAGGGATGATAAAATGGCAATGCTTGAAATAAAAGATTTGGAAGTATATTATGGCGTGATTCAGGCAATTAAAGGGATTTCCTTTGATGTCAATGAAGGAGAAGTCATTGCATTAATCGGAGCCAATGGTGCAGGTAAGACAACTACACTGCAGACAATCACCGGAATGCTCAGTGCCAAAAAGGGAAGTATTCTTTTTGAAGGAACAGATATCACCAAGGTTCCGGGACACAAGATTGTATCCATGGGAATGGCACATGTTCCGGAAGGAAGACGTGTATTTGCAGAGCTTTCTGTATATGAGAACTTAAAGCTGGGTGCATATACCAGAAAAGATAAGCAGGAAATTGCAGAGTCTTTAGAGCGTGTATACAAGAGTTTTCCAAGATTAAAGGAACGTAAGAATCAGCTGGCGGGAACCTTAAGTGGTGGTGAACAGCAGATGCTTGCCATGGGCCGGGCATTGATGAGTAAGCCGAGGATCATCCTTATGGATGAGCCGTCCATGGGATTGTCTCCAATCTTTGTAGAAGAGATTTTTAACATTATCAAAGAAATATCTGCATCCGGTACAACGGTTCTTCTGGTAGAACAGAATGCAAAGAAAGCATTATCGATTGCAGACCGTGCATATGTACTGGAAACAGGTAAAATTGTATTGAGCGGTGATGCCAAAGAGCTTATGAATAATGAGTCTATTAAAAAGGCATATTTAGGAGAGTAGGTGTTAAATATGAAACATACGGTAATAACCATTGCAAGAAGTTATGGAAGCGGCGGAAGAACGCTGGGTAAGAAGCTGGCAGAAGAACTTGGAATTCATTGCTATGACCGTGAGTTAATAAGAATGGCTTCCGATGAAAGCGGAATCAATGAGGCATTGTTTGGAGAGGCAGATGAGAAACTGCGTAAGATGCCACTCTTTCGTATTGCGAAGAAAGCATATCATGGGGAAGTGCTTCCACCGGATAGTGATGAGTTTGTATCCAACGACAATCTCTTTAACTATCAGGCGAAAATTATCCGTGAGGTAGCCAAAGAAGAGTCCTGCATTATTATCGGACGTTGTGCGGATTATGTTTTAAAAGATTGTGATTATGTAAAGAGTCTGTTTTTCTACGCACCGCGTAAGGACTGCATTGAACGTGTCATGCAGCAGAATGGCGGGACTAAGAAGGATATTGAAAAGAAGATAGACACGATTGATAAATATCGTGCAGACTATTACAAATACTATACCGGCAGGGAGTGGAATGATGCCAGAAATTACGATTTCTGTCTGGACACTACATCCTTAAGCTATGAGAAGCTGGTACAGGTTGTAAAAGCATATTTAGAAATCAGTGAGGCAGAGCAGCCTTAGGAACAATATTGCAGCAGAATATGAGAAAGAAGAGGTATCTGATGATTCGGGCATCGGATACCTCTTCTTTCGATGCTTATGCGGGCAGCGGGAAAACGCTGGACTTACAAAGCATGTTTTCTGTAGTTTTACAGTTTCTTTAAAATTTTATCGATGTCATTTCTGTGACCTAATACCATCAGATGGTCCGTGTCTTTAAAAATATAATTGGCATCCGGCAGCAGGCTCATGACACCATCTGTTTTAATACCGATGATATTGGCATGATAGCAGGCACGGAAATTTAGATCCTTAATACTCTTTCCAATCCATTCCGGTAATGGCGGAATCTCATAAATGGAGAAGCCACCGCCTAATTCAAAGTAGTCAAAGACCTGGTCGGCAGAGAAACGGACTGCAATTTTTTCTGCGATATCCCGGTCAGGGTAGATAACTTCGTCAGCACCGTTCCGCAGCAGAAATTTGGCATGAATATCACGGTTTGCTTTGCTGACGACATATCTGGCACCCATTTCCTTAAGCAGGCTTGTAATCTCTAAGCTGCTCTGGAAATTACTTCCGATACAGACAAAGCAGACGTCAAAATTGCCAACACCTAAAGTGGCAAGTACTTTTTCATTGGTGCAGTCGCCAATTTTTGCACTGGTGACAAAAGAGAGAACATCTTCCATTACGGCTTCATTCTCGTCCACAACCATAATCTCATTATCCAGTTTGGATAAGTCTTTGCAAAGGTGAGTGCCAAATCGGCCCAGTCCAATAATTAAAAATGATTTCATAGAATCCTCCTAGTATAATCAAGATATTTGATATTAACCGACATTGATTTTTTCTACCGGCTGCATCACATGCGCAATCCTTTTTTTATCCGTAAATGATAAGGCAAAGGAAAGGCTTCCCAGTCGTCCTAAATACATTAACAGAATTAGAATGATATGACAGCTGGTACTAAGGCTGCTTGTAATACCGGTTGACATTCCGACAGTGTCAAGAGCTGAAAATGCTTCAAAAGCCACATCAATGACTGGATAACCGGAAATAGCAGTAATTGCCAGTGTGGCGCTGAGTGCCAGCGTTAACTGGAACATAAGGACGACGACTGATTTGGTGATAACAGATTCTTCCAGTCTGCGTCCGAAAATATTTGTTCCGGTAGTACGGGTTAAGGTGGAACGTACGGATAACAATAGAACAAATATGGTTGTAACCTTTACACCGCCGGCGGTAGAACCCGGGGCACCACCGATAAACATAAATACAATAGAAAGAAATTTACTGCTTTCGCTTAACGCACCATTATCAACAGCGTTAAAACCGGCAGTTCGTGGGGTGACAGTACAGAAGAAAGAATTCAAAAGCTGTTCTCCGAAACTCATACCGGCAAATAAGCGGTTATGCTCAAAAAGATAAAAGAGCAGCGTGCCGCTAAAGAGGCAGACTGCAGTAGCACTTAAAACCATTTTGGTCTGCAGGGCATAGTGGCGGCAATGCAGCCCGTGTTCCCTAAGGTCATTCCATACAAAGAAACCGATACCACCAATCAGGATCAGGGCACTGATGGTAAGAATTACTACAGGATCATTGTAGAATCTGGTAATGGATGAAAATGGACTGTAACGCCCCATTAAATCGAATCCTGCATTACAAAAAGCTGAAATAGAATGGAAGATACCATAATAGATGGCATGTAAAACATCCATGTCTTTCAGAAAACGCAGTGTCAGAATGAATGCACCCGACATTTCAAAAAGAAACGTGCCTCCGATGACACGGCGGACAAGCCGCACGACACCGCCGATTTCAAGGGTGTTTAAACTTTCTTTAATAAGACCACGCTGTTTCAGCCCGATTTTCTTGCGTAATATCAAAGAAACAGTAACACCAATGGTGATAAAACCAAGACCACCAATCTGAATCAGAACTAATAAAACAAGCTGTCCGAAAATGCTCCAGTGGGTAAAGGTGTCAACCAGAACCAGACCGGTTACACAGGTAGCACTGGTTGAGGTGAAAAGGGCAGTTATAAATGGAGTCCATTCACCATTCCGGCTGGAAACCGGAAGCATCAGAAGTATGGTTCCGATAAAGATGAGCAATAGAAAACCAAGCGCTATCATCTGTGTACCGGACATACGTTTTTCAAATTTCCCAAACATAATAAAATTCCTATTCCTAATTTAAATAATTTTCGATAAATCTTATTTATCTATTATAGTAATTCTACTCCGCTTTGTCCAGAAAAGACAGTCTGACAGCAAGAAAAAATTATAGAATCAGTTGTTGTCTTAGCTGGTTTGTTTGAGTATAATAAAATAATAGGGTAAACTTGAAAAGAAAAAACTTGAAAAGGATAGAAAAAGGAAGGTTTTTATATGGGACTTTTTATTGTATTTATCATTATTATCATATATGTTGCTTTGTCCCAGAGTGTAAAGCAAAGCAATAATCAAAACAGGCGTGGAAATAATCCGGCTATGGGGCGGCCGCCACAGCAGATATATCGTCCACAGATGAACCAGCCGCAGCGTACATATCAGCAGGTGCCAAACCAGCAGCATATATATCAGCAGACCATGAATCAGCCACAACGGGCATATCAGCAGGCACCAGTCCAGCCGCATCCCATGTATCAGCAGGCACCTGATCCGCAGATGAACAGACAGCAGGCACAGCAGCAGTTAAAGAACCGGCTGGCGGAAAAATATCAGTCTGCAGCGGCAGAGAAAATGTCTGCCATGGAAGTAATAGAACCGATGGAATTTACTTATGATATTCCACAAAGTGATAATATGAAGAAAGTGCAGGAGCTGATGGTAACTGGCTTTAGCGGCAATCTGAATTTTGAAAGAGATTTTGTGGCAGAAGGAATTGAAATGTTAAACCGTTTTGAATTACAGTAAAGAGCATAGATAAGTGGAGGATGACAGCAATGGAAGGCAGAAGACCGGCAACTGGGGAGATTTACAGACATTTTAAAGGAAAATTATATCAGATTGTAGCCATAGCAACACATAGCGAAACAAGAGAAGAACTGGTGATTTATCAGGCACTTTACGGAGCTTATAAAGTATATGCAAGACCGCTTGCCATGTTTGTAAGCGAAGTAGACCATGAGAAATATCCGGCAGCAGAGCAGAAATACAGATTTGAAAAAGTAAAACTGCAGGAAGAAGCAACTCCACAGGAAGCGGTAAAGGTTAGTCAGGAGACAACACAGCCGCAGGAAACTTCAGAATCCGAAGAGCAGGCGAATCCGTTCCTGCTGCGTTTCTTAGATGCAGATACCTATGAGGAGAAATATAAGATTTTAAATGAGATGGAAAATGATATTACAGACCGTCTGATTAATGATTTTTCCGTAGTATTGGATGTGGTGATTCCGGAAGGAGATTTAACCGGCCGTTATATACAGTTAAAGCAGTGCGTGGCAACCATGTGCCGTTATGAGACTACCCGCCTTAGGTAGGCAGTCCCACACGACTCAAAGTGCTGTTGTGATAATCAGAGGAGAAGGTGACATCTTTCCCAAACCACTTCGGTGGAAGGAAGGATTCAGCTTCTTCTTTTGTTTCAAATTCCACTTCGGCTAATTTTAACGGAGCAAGGTCTCCTTCGAAAATATCAAGCTCAATGGTCAGCCTGTCAGTCAATGGAATCAGATAGCGCTTCTTGGAAATGATAATACCATCTGCTTTTTGAATCAGATGCCGGTAAGCCTCTTCATTCAGAGGAAGATTATATTCTTCCCGCACCATAAGACCGGAGCCTTTGTAAGTAAGAATATATTTGTCATTGGAGCGGCGCACCCGCACTACAGGGTCCGTATTGAGATACCCCTGCTCAATGACTTTGCAGGAATAGTCTTTTAAATCAAAAGGAATCTCATCAATTAAATATTTACGTTCAATTTCCATAATAGCCTCCATATAGTCAGGAAAATAATAATACATTTATTGTAAAATATTTTAAAATCCACTGCAACCATGGAATTGAAAAAGCGCAGTAACCATGCTAACATAAGAGACAGCATAGAAAAATTTCGTGTTAGAAAATGTAATATCAGAAAATGTAATATCAGAAGAGAATAGAAAACAGGAGGAAGATAATATGAAGAAAATCGGAATTTTTATGGCGGATGGCTGTGAAGAGATTGAAGGACTTACCGTAGTGGATGTGGTACGCAGAGCAGGAATTGCGATTGATATGATTTCCATTACCGGAAAGAAAGAAGTGGCAGGAGCCCACGGAATTACGTTTGCAGCAGATGTACTGGCAGAGGAAGCTGATTTTGACAGCTATGATGGAATTGTACTGCCGGGCGGAATGCCTGGAACCTTAAATCTCGGAAAGCATGAAATTGTAAAGAAAGTGATTACATCTTATGCAGCAGGCGGCAAACTTACTGCAGCAATCTGTGCTGCTCCAAGCGTATTGGGTGAGAATGGAATATTAGAGGGTAAACATGCAGTCAGCTATCCAGGTTTTGAAGAAAAGCTTCTTGGAGCCAGGGTCGGAGCAGAAAAAGTTGCAGTAGATGGCAACATCGTTACCAGCCGGGGCATGGGAACAGCCATTGAATTTGCCATGGCTATTGTAAAGTGGCTGGATCCACAGGCAGATATTGATGCGATGGAAGCAAATATCATGTATTTTAAATAAAAATAACCAGAACTTACCAACATAATTTATTCTCTGGAAGCTATACTAAAAACAGGATAAGCAACGAACAAAAGCTTATCTGAAAATAGATAACAAAGAGAAGAAACTATGGAGGTAGAAACAAATGAGCGGAACAAACAGTTCTAATTCAAGTAACCAGATGGCAGTGCCACAGGCAAAAGAGGCAATGCACCGTTTTAAACAGGAGGTTGCATCTGAAATCGGAGTACCTTTAAAAGAGGGATACAACGGTGACCTGACATCCAGACAGGCTGGCTCTATCGGTGGAGAAATGGTTAAGAAAATGATCATGAGACAGGAAGAGCAGATGTCTAAATAAGAAGAAAGACAAAAAGCCTTCGGGAAAAGCGCGAAAGTGCATTTCCCGGGGGCTTTTTACATGACTGCCACCAATTGAAATCTGGTTGAAATCTTGTACCGAAAAAAAAGCTAGTAATTTTACAAACGGTGTGTTATAATCTCTAAATGACTGTTAGTAGCTCTAAGTATGCCTATTTTTAGGGGAGCAGTCGTAAGATAAGAAAATATTTGTACATGTATATTTTATATATAGTTATAAGGAGGAAGAAACGAGAATGAGTGTACAGGTTGAAAATTTAGAGAAAAATATGGTAAAGCTTACAATTGAAGTGGCAGAAGATAAAGTGGCAGAGGCTTTGAAAGCTGCATACAATAAGCAGAAAAACAAAATCAGCATCCCTGGATTCCGTAAAGGAAAAGTTCCAATGGCTATGGTAGAGAAAATGTATGGTCCGGAAATCTTTTATGAAGATGCTGCAAATATCATGATGCAGGAAGCTTATCCGGCAGCAATCGATGAGAGCGGTGTAGATATCGTTTCCCAGCCAACTGTTGATGTGGTTCAGTTAGAAAAAGGAAAACCATTCATCTTCACAGCAGAAGTTGCAAAGAGACCAGAAGTTAAACTTGGTAAATACAATGGTGTAACTGTAACAAAGATTGACACATCCGTATCTGATGAAGAAGTTGCAGAAGCATTAGAGAGAGAAAGAAATAACAATGCAAGAACTGTAACTGTAACAGACAGACCTGTTGCAGAAGGTGATACAGCAGTTATCGACTACGAAGGATTCGTAGACGGTGTCGCATTTGAAGGTGGAAAAGGAGAGAATCATCCATTAGAGATCGGTTCCCATTCCTTCATCGATACATTCGAAGATCAGTTAGTAGGAAAGAACACTGGCGATGAGGTAGAAGTAAACGTTACATTCCCGAAGGAATATCATGCAGAAGACTTAGCTGGAAAACCAGCAGTATTCAAAGTTAAGATTAACGAGATTAAGACAAAAGAACTTCCAGAGTTAAACGATGAGTTCGCATCTGATGTTTCTGAATTCGAAACTTTAGAAGAATACAAAGAGAGCGTGAAGAAGAACTTAGAAGAGACCAAAGAGAACAATGCAAAACGTACCAAAGAGGATGAAGCAATCAAGAAGATTATCGAGAAATCTGAGATGGAAATCCCGGATGCAATGATTGAATCCCAGGTACAGAATATGATTCAGGAATTCGCTCAGAGACTTGCCCAGCAGGGATTAAGCTTTGACCAGTATATGCAGTTCTCTGGAATGACTATGGACAAGATGAAAGAGCAGGTTCGTCCGGAAGCATTAACAAGAATCCAGAGCAGCTTAGTATTAGAACAGATTGCAAAAGAAGAAAACTTCGAGATTACAGAAGATGATGTAAATGCTGAAATCGAGAAGATGGCAAAAGCATACGGAATGGAAGCTGATAAGCTCAAAGAGTATGTTGGCGATGACGAGAAAGAATCCATGAAACGTGATATTGCAATTGAAAAAGCAGTTCAGTTCATCATGGACAATGTAAAAGAAAGAGCAAAAGCTAAGACTAAAAAAGAAAAAGAAGCAGAAGCAGCAGCTAACGCAGAAGCATAAGAGAAGCACGTAAAGAGACAGACTGACTTGGAATCAGGTCGGTCTGTTTTACGCAAACCACTTGAACCAGAGATAAAGTTGCAGCAGAATGTATGGTAGAAATGGAGGTTATCATATGAGTTTAGTACCTTATGTCATTGAACAGACCAGCAGAGGAGAGCGTAGTTACGACATATACTCCAGATTATTAAAGGATAGAATTATTTTCCTTGGTGAAGAGGTAAATGAGACCACAGCCAGTCTGGTAGTGGCACAGCTTTTATTCTTAGAGTCCGAAGATCCGGGAAAAGACATTCAGTTATACATCAATTCTCCGGGTGGAATTGTAACAGGCGGATTGGCAATTTATGATACCATGCAGTATATCAAATGTGATGTATCTACAATTTGTATCGGACTTGCAGCCAGCATGGGTGCATTCCTGTTGTCCGGTGGAACAAAAGGAAAGAGATTTGCATTACCAAATGCAGAGATTATGATACATCAGCCTTCCGGTGGAGCAAAAGGACAGGCAACTGAGATTCAGATTGCAGCAGAGAATATCTTAAAGACCAAGAAACGTTTGAACGAGATTTTAGCTGCAAATACCGGAAAGCCATATGATGTAATTGCCGCAGATACAGAGCGTGACTATTATATGTCCGCAGAAGAGGCAAAGGAGTATGGCCTGATTGACGGTGTAATTACAGCAAGATAAGAGAAATAAGAAAGAGGCTGTCTCTGGGCGGATTATCCGAAGCACATATGCGGAATTCGACTACGGGCAGCCTTTACCTTTTTTACGAAGGATTTAGAAAAGATAGATGGAAATAATCGAGGTGGAAAGATGGCAGGAAGAAATAGCGAGGACAAAATCAGATGTTCCTTTTGCGGAAAATCACAGGATCAGGTACGCAAGCTGATTGCAGGACCAAACGGTGCATATATCTGTGATGAATGCGTGGACATCTGTGCAGAAATCATAGAGGAGGAATTCGAAGATGAGGAGATTTCCGGAAAAGGAAAGGAAGATTTAGAAGAAATCAACCTGATTAAACCGGAAGAGATGAAGAAATTTTTAGATGAATATGTAATCGGTCAGGACGAAGCCAAAAAAGTTCTTTCTGTAGCTGTATATAATCACTATAAAAGAATTACTTCTGATGTAGATATGAATGATGTGGAATTGCAGAAGAGTAACATTCTGATGTTAGGACCGACCGGTTCCGGTAAGACCCTTCTGGCACAGACACTGGCAAGAGTCTTAAATGTACCGTTTGCCATTGCAGATGCCACCACATTAACAGAAGCAGGATATGTCGGTGAAGACGTAGAGAATATCCTTCTGAAACTGATTCAGGCAGCAGATTACAATATCGAGCGCGCCCAGTGCGGAATCATTTACATCGATGAGATTGATAAGATTACGAAGAAATCCGAAAATGTATCCATTACCAGAGATGTGTCCGGTGAAGGTGTACAGCAGGCATTATTAAAAATCTTAGAGGGAACTGTGGCTTCCGTTCCACCACAGGGTGGAAGAAAGCATCCACAGCAGGAATTAATCCAGATTGATACTACGAATATTTTATTTATCTGTGGTGGAGCATTTGATGGATTAGAGAAGATTATCGAGCAGCGTATGGATCAGAAATCCATCGGCTTTAACGCAGATATTGCAGACCGTACCGAGCGTAATCTGAGCGAAGTCTTAAAGCAGGTACTGCCGGGAGATTTTATTAAATTCGGTCTGATTCCGGAGTTTATCGGACGTGTTCCGGTAAATGTATCCTTAGAGCAGCTGGATAAGGAAGCGTTAATCCGTATCTTAAAGGAGCCGAAGAATTCACTGATTAAGCAGTATAAGAAGCTATTTGAAATTGACGGCGTAGAGCTGGAATTTGAAGATGATGCAGTAGAAGCAATTGCAGAGAAATCCTTAGCCCGTAAGACCGGTGCCCGTGGACTTCGTGCAATTATGGAAGATACCATGATGGATTTAATGTATCAGATTCCTTCTGATGAGAGTATTGTAAAATGCACCATTACAAAAGAAACGGTAGAAGACAAGAAAGCGAAGATAGAATATCATAACGCATAAATAAGAGGAGAAAAGGATGAGCAGGACAGTAATTCATTTACCGGCAGTTGCACTTCGTGGAATGACCATTCTGCCGGGAATGGTGGCTCATTTTGATATTAGCAGGGACCGTTCCATTCATGCCATAGAAGAGGCGATGGTTGGAGACCAGAAAATATTCCTGATTACACAGCAGGATGCTTCCGTAGAGGAGCCGGCCAGGGATGATTTATATCAGATTGGTGTTATTGCTGAAGTAAAGCAGGTAATAAAGATGCCAAATGAAATCGTGCGTGTTTTGGTAGAAGGATTGGAAAGAGGCGAGTTAGCCTCTTTTCTGTCACAGGAGAAGTATCTGATGGCAGAGGTCATCCTTTTTGATGAAAAAACGGCAGAAGAGGAAGAACTGATGCCGGAAGCGAAGGAAGCAATGCTTCGCTGTATCAGGGAAACCGTACTGAAATATCAAAAAGCCAATGGACATATGAGCAAAGAATTCTTACGTCAGGTAGAAGAACAGCAGGACGTTGGAACTTTGATGCAGCAGGTTGCATACAATCTGCCGCTTTATTATATCCAGAAACAGAAAATCTTAGAGGCAGTAGATCTCACTTCCCAGTATGAGACTTTAATGGCAATTCTGCTGAATGAAGTAGAAGTTATTTCCCTGAAAAATGAATTTCAGGCGAAGGTGAAAGAACGCGTGGATAAGAATCAGAAGGAATATCTTTTGCGGGAACAGATGAAACTAATTCGGGAAGAACTAGGTGAGGATAATACACAGTCAGATGCGGAACACTTTTTAGAGGAAGTAAAGAAGCTGAAGGCAGATAAGACGGTCAAAGAGAGAATTAAAAAAGAGATTGAGCGTTTTAAGAATATTGCATCCAGTTCTTCGGAAAGTGCAGTCAGCAGAGGCTATATTGAGACATTGCTGGAACTGCCATGGAATAAGGCTTCTAAGGATAATAAAGATTTAGCTAATGCAGAGAAAATTTTAGACGAAGACCACTACGGACTGGAAAAAGTAAAAGAGCGTATGCTGGAATTCTTAGCAGTCCGGAATCTGACTCATAAAGGAGAAAGTCCAATTATCTGTCTGGTGGGACCTCCTGGAACCGGCAAGACAAGCATTGCCCGTTCTGTGGCAAAAGCATTGAATAAAAAGTATGTCAGAATCTGTCTCGGCGGTGTCCGTGATGAGGCAGAGATTCGTGGACACAGAAAGACCTATGTGGGGGCAATGCCGGGCAGAATTATTAATGGTTTAAAGAGTGCCGGAGTAAAGAACCCGCTGATGCTTTTAGATGAGATTGATAAAGTAAGCAGTGATTATAAGGGAGATACATCTTCTGCACTGCTGGAAGTATTGGATAATGAGCAGAACAGCTATTTCAGGGACCACTATGTGGAGCTTCCGGTAGATTTGTCTGAGGTATTGTTTATTGCGACAGCCAATTCCGTACAGACAATACCAAGACCTCTGTTAGACCGTATGGAGCTGATTGAGGTAAGCAGTTATACGGAAAATGAAAAGGCTCACATTGCAAAAGAGCATCTTATAGCAAAGCAGATTGAGAAAAATGGCTTAAAGGAATCAGAGCTTACATTCCAGAATGGTGCAATTGAGCAGCTGATTCGCAGCTATACAAGAGAAGCCGGTGTGCGTAACTTAGAACGCAAAATCGGTGAAATCTGCAGAAAAGCAGCAAGAGAGATTTACGAGGGCAAGAAAAAGAAAGTTACTATAAGCACAAAGAACTTAGAACATTATCTTGGCAAAGAGAAATATACCTTTGATAAGAAGAATGAGAAGGACGAGGTTGGTATTGTCCGGGGATTGGCATGGACCAGTGTCGGTGGTGATACATTAGAAATCGAAGTAAATGTAATGCCGGGAAAAGGTGAATTTAAACTGACAGGACAGCTTGGCGATGTCATGAAAGAGTCTGCGCAGGCTGGAATCAGTTATATCCGTTCTGTCAGTGAGCAGTATCAGATACCGGACGATTTCTTTACCAGACATGATATACATATCCACATTCCGGAAGGAGCCGTACCAAAGGATGGACCGTCCGCCGGTGTTACCATGGCAACTGCAATGCTTTCTGCCATTACCGGGAAAAAGGTGCGTGCTGATGTTGCCATGACAGGAGAGATTACCCTCCGCGGCAGAGTGCTTCCGATTGGTGGATTAAAAGAAAAAACATTAGCAGCGAAAAATGCCGGTATCCGGACAGTCTGTGTGCCGGGAAAAAATGAAAAAGATATCGAGGAACTCTCAGCAGAGATTAAAAAGGATTTAGAAATTGTCTATGCAGATACCATCGAAGATATCTTAAAGGTTGCTTTTGTAAAAGAGTAGTAAAGGAGCAGAAAATGGTTATAAAAGAAGTAAACTTGGAAACGGTGTGTGGTGTTACCAGTAAGCTTCCGGAGAATACATTGCCGGAGGTGGCATTTGCAGGAAAATCCAATGTTGGAAAGTCATCATTAATTAATGCACTGATGAACCGGAAATCCCTTGCAAGAACCTCTGCACAGCCGGGAAAGACACAGACCATTAATTTCTATAATATCAATGATGCCATGTATCTGGTGGATTTGCCGGGATATGGTTATGCGAAAGTAGCAGAGAGTGAGAAAGCAAAATGGGGTAAAATGATTGAAAATTATCTGCATACCTCAAAGCAGCTGCGCCGGGTATTCTTATTAATTGATATCAGGCATGACCCGTCTGCCAATGATAAACTGATGTATGACTGGATTATCCATCAGGGCTTTGATCCGGTTATTGTGGCAACCAAGCTGGACAAGCTGAAGAGAAGCCAGGTGCCAAAATGTATCAAGGCAGTAAAAGAAGGTCTGAAAGTAAAACCGGGAACGGTAATTGTTCCGTTTTCTGCAGTAACCAAGCAGGGCAGGGAAGAAATCTGGCAGATTATGGATGAGGCTGTTGGCTATGAAGAATAAATATGTATTTGTAACGGTTCTTCTGCTGGTACTTTTATTGACTGGTGCAGGACTGACACAATTATATGTAAAAGAAGAGACAAAACAGCAGGATAGTGAACTTACGGTAGTAACATCCTTTTATCCGATGTATATTGCAGCAATGAATGTCATCGGAGACACTCCGGGTGTGGATTTGCAGAATCTCAGTGAGCCGCAGACCGGCTGCCTTCACGATTACCAGTTGACTCCGGCAGACATGAAGCTCCTTTCCGGTGCAGATGTGTTTATTGTAAATGGCGGCGGAATCGAATCTTTTTTATCGGATGTGGCAGCAGATTATAAGAATCTTTCCATTGTAAATGCCTGCGAGGGACTTAATCTTTTGTCCGAAGAGGATGAAGGAGAGGAACATGCTCACGGAGATGCCCATGAAGATGCTGCAGAGGAGCATATCCACGGAGATACCGAGGATACTCATGAAGATGGGCACAATCACGGAGATGTGAATGCCCATGCATGGATGAGCATTGCGTTATATAAGCAGCAGGTGAAAAATATTTTAGAAGGTCTTTGCAGGATAGATCCGAAGCATCAGGATGCCTATGAAAGCAATGCAAAGGAGTACCTGGCAAAGCTTGAGGATTTAGAGAGCGAGCAGCAGTCCTTAAAGGAAGAATTATCAGGAAAGCATATTGTTATTTTCCATGAAGCCTATGCCTATGTGGCAGAGGACTACGATATGGAGATTTCCTATACCATGGATTTGGATGAGGAGCGTCAGGTCAGTGCCGGTGAAGTGGCAGATGTGATGGGAGCCATTGAAAAGAATGATATATCAGTGGTGCTGGCAGAAGAACTCTATGGCAAAGATATGGGAGATACGGTAGAACGGGAGACCGATGCGAAAGTATGTTATCTTGATACCTTAACCCGCGGGGAGTATGAAAAGGACAGCTATCTTGATGCAATGAGACATAATATGGAACTGCTGAAGGAGGCTTTTGCAGAATGAGAAAAATAGTAAAACCATGTGGACTGCATTGTATCCGGATCAACCATCTGGGTGTTACTATTGGAGAACAGCAGATATTGTCAGATGTGAATCTGCATATTCATTGTGGAACACTGACGGTACTGATTGGTCGGAACGGAGCAGGAAAATCAACTCTGATCCGGGCTATTTTAAATGACATTCCACACACGGGAAGTATTGAATTTAAGGACAGGGAAAATGGTCATATCCAGAAGCTTAAGATTGGTTATGTACCACAGAATCTAAATATCGAGAAATCCACTCCGGTCAGTGTCTATGATATGATTGCAAGCTATCAGTCCAACCGGCCGGTATTTTTATATAAGAGCAAAAAACTATATCAGGAAATCAAAGAAAGCTTAAAAATGTTTGAAGCCGAGCATTTGATTGACAAGCAGGTATGTAATCTTTCCGGTGGGGAATTACAGCGTGTACTTCTTTCCATGGCAGTGATGGATGAACCGAATCTGCTGCTTTTGGATGAGCCGGTGTCTGGTATTGACCAGAATGGGATGGAGTTATTTTACCGGAATATCGAATATCTGAAGGAAAATTTTGACCTGGCAGTTTTACTGATTTCCCATGACCTTGATTATGTAAGAAAATATGCAGACCATGTGGTTCTCATAGATGGCAAAGTGCTGACCCAGGGAACACCGAAGGAAGTCTATGACAGTGATGCTTTTAAACAGGTATTTACAGATATGGAGGTGCGGGGATGATAGAATTTTTTACCGCGTGGTGGTCTTATGGATTTATGAGGAATGCATTTATCGCAATCCTGATTATAACACCATTGTTTGGAATCCTTGGAACCATGATTGTAAATAACAAAATGGCATTTTTCTCAGATGCATTAGGTCATTCTGCATTGACGGGAATTGCTCTTGGCGTTGTGATGGGAGTTGCAGATACGACCTTATCCATGATTATTTTTGCAGTAATTTTTGCATTATTACTAAACTATATCAGCAGTAAAGCATCGGCATCCAGAGATACGATTATCTCCGTTTTTTCTTCAGCGTGTATTGCTGTGGGACTGGCCATCTTATCGAAAGGTGGCAATTTCAGCAAATATTCCAGCCTTTTGGTAGGTGATGTTTTAAGCATCTCTAAAAAGGAAATTATTTATCTGATTCTGATTTTTGCGGCAACACTGATTTTCTGGGGCTTGGCATTTAATAAGTTAAATGCGGTAAGCCTGCACCGGGCGCTGGCAAAGAGCCGGGGAATCCGGGTGAAGCTGATAGAAAATATTTTTGCAATTTTTATTGCATTAATTGTAATGCTTTCCATTAAATGGATTGGAATTTTGATCATCAATGCACTGCTGATTCTTCCGGCAGCAGCAAGCCGGAATATTTCAGTCAACATGCGGGAATATCATTTATTTTCCGTTATCTTCTCCCTGTTTTCGGGATTGCTCGGATTGATGATTTCCTATTTTACCAATGTTGCAACAGGTCCGATGATTGTGATTGTAGCAGCCATCATTTATTTTGCAACTTATGTATACGGAAGGAGAAATGCATGATGAGAACCACGAAAAAGGAAGAAAAGGCGCACTTTTACTTACCTTTCTTCTGGCAGGAAGTTTACTGTTTTCTGGTTGTAAGAAAGAAGAGACGGTAGAGTATCCTGCCGTTATTGGATGTTGTGATGGAATATCAGGATGGCAGCATTTCGCTGGCGTATCCGGCTGATTCCACAGAAAGTTATTGGAATTATCTGGTGGCAGCACTGATAAAATACAGTTATCTTCGGGAAGCCGATGGCAGTGTAACCTTATGGTGAGGATACGACGGTGCAGGCACAGCTTGACGACTGGATTACACAAGAGGACGGAAGTTATCTTGTAACGGCCTCCCTCTTAACCTATAGTGATGCAGAGGGAAGCAGTAACAGAACCTTCCGGTTTATATTAAACGATAATGGATATAAGGATGAACTTCCGGATCCATTATTCTACTATACCATCTCAAACGTCAGTCCGATGGATGATTCTTTTTCGGATCTGACTCAGGAGACGGAAGAAAACTCCCCCGGACAAGAGCCTTCGACCCAAAACGTTTCCGAATAGAATCAATGGCTGCATCCAGTTGCTTTTGCTTATTGGCAGAAGACATCTGGGTGCAGCTTTTTTTATTGCCATCTGGGAGCGGACTGCCGGAAGCTGTACTTTCTGTGGAAATCATGGCAGATGCCGATGAATCGGCTGCATAATCAAAAATAGAAAGCTGCACCGGTGCATCTTCAGGAAGCAGACGGCTGGTACGGATGCCAAGGAGTCGGACAGGTTCACTATTCCAGAGCTGCTGGAAAAGGGAAACGGCAGTTTTATATAGGGCATCTGTAGTATTTGTGGCTGAGAGGAGACTGCACTGGTGGGAAGTATTGGTAAAATCATGATAGCGGATTTCTACCGTAATACTCTGGGCTAACATTTTTTCTTTCCGGAGGCGAATGGATACAGATTCGGAAAGAGAGAGCAGAACCTTTTTTGCATCTGCTAAGGTGCGGGCGTCCTCCTTTAAAGTGGTGGAATTGCCAATCCCCTTGGCTTCCCGCTTGGTAGAATGCACATGGTCATCTCCGATTCCATTGGCATATTCCCACATCAGTGTGCCGTGGCTTTTGAATTCCTGCCGGAGGTAATCCGGGTCAGTGGCTGCAAGTTCTCCGATGGTACGGATGCCAAGTGCTTTCAACCGGGCAGCACTGGAATGCCCTACCATGTAGAGATCATCCACTGGAAGCGGCCACATTTTTTTTGCAATTTCATCCGGAAAAAGAGTGTGAATCCGATCCGGCTTGGTAAAATCACTTGCCATCTTCGCTAGAAGCTTATTTGGAGCAATTCCAATATTAACGGTAAAACCAAATCGTGATTTAATATTTGCAGAAATGATTTTGGCTGCTGCAAGAGGAGATTCATACCGGTGGGCAATGGGCGTAAAGTCAAGAAAACATTCATCTATGGAAAGCTGCTCGATATCATCGGTGTAGGTATGCAGCAGTTCCATAAGTGCATGGCTTTTTTTCTGGTACATGGCATGATCCGGCGGAACCAGCATAAGGGTAGGACATTTGCGTAAAGCATTGGCAACCGGTTCGCCGGTGACAATCTTATAGGCTTTGGCAGGCACAGATTTGGCAAGAACCACACCGTGTCTTGTAGCAGAGTCACCGCCAATAATTGCCGGTATAGTGCGGATATCTAAAGTTTCACCATGCTCTAGGCGGTCAACAGCACTCCAGCTTAAAAAAGCAGAATTGACATCAATATGAAAGATAATCCGGTGCATAATGATCCTCCTTTACCGTATTATGGAATTGCCGGCTGTTTACGGGTTTAATACCTTGGATACCTATATTATAAAAGCTTTCCGGTTGAAAAGAAAGGGTTTTTAGTGTATAGTAAGGTTACAAATAAGGGAAAACGCAGCGAGAATAATGGCAGGTGATTGTTTATGAGATTTAAAAGAATCGATGTGGATACGGTGCGCTGTATTATTTCAGAAGAAGAATTAATGGAAAATGGGCTGGAAATAGATGATTTTCTGCAGAATGACGGAAGAACAGAATCGTTTCTGCGTAAGATTATTTCCATGGCAGAAGAAGAGGTCGGATATAAAGTACAGGGTGGAAATATTACCATTCAGGTTGCAGTACTGCCGGAGCATACGCTGGCACTTACTTTTTCGGAGAAGCCGGAGCTTGGCATCAGCAATATGTTGGAAAATCTGAAGTCTGCAGTAGAAAGTCTGGTTAAGAATGCTCCTGATATTGAAAAGCTGAAACAGACGTCAAAAGAGCTGGCAAATCAGAATCATACGGATGAAGGCATTGCAGAAATACAGCCGGAGCAGTCAGATTCCAAGGCAGAAGAAAGCACAGATAAGAAACAGTCTACCGGTGGCTTTACACTAAAAGACCGGAATTTTTATCAGCTTTGCTTTGCAAGCATGGAACGTGCAATTTTTTATGCCAAGGGCGTCCGTCTGGAACTGCCGATGAAGAGCAGTCTTTATTATCTGACCAGAGAGGATGCTTATTATCTTTTGCTTGAGAAGGGAGAACTTAGTGATAAGCAGCTTTGTCGTCTTTTAAGTGCTTCTTTGGAATTTGCAGATGATATTTATGCGCATGGACCGACCCAGGCATATATTATGGAGCATGGAAAATGCATTTTGCCGGAGCAGGCGTTAGAACATTTACAGGAAATTTAGACAGACAGAGGAATTGGAATGGAAGAATATAAAGATAAAGCATCGTTTGAAGAATTTTTTAAGCAGAACTATGTACCACTGGATTATAAATCCATTCAGAATGAGATGCGGGAGGCAGCCGGAGATGGCTGGAGCCTTTTTACCGATGAATACAAATTCCGTGGAAAGATAGATAAGAAAGATTTTATTGTGCATATGACAGGCGATGCCTACTGCACTTTTGAAGAGATTGTGGAAAATGCAATTGATGAGTTGAACAGCGGAATCCTTGACATTGTGATGGAAATCGGCAATGAGATGGAATTTGACAACGATACAGCAGAAATTTATTTTGATACCATTGAAAAGCAGTTGAAGGAAATGTTAGATGCCCTTTATGATGATGTGCTTAAAGATTTATAAAAGCAGGTAAAATAAACAGTAAAGATAGAAAAGACCCTGGAAGAACGATTGTATGTAAATTAGTTCTTCCGGGGTTTCTTATATGTCTTTAATATCAATCGGAGAGTTTGCTCATGGCACGGGATTTTTCAGAGCAGGCATTCTGGGCAGCAATTACGGTGCTGCGGAAGGAGCCTTCCTCTAATTTAGCCACAGCAGCAATGGTAGTTCCGGCCGGGGAGCAGACTGCATCCTTTAATTCGCCCGGATGTTTACCGGTCTCTAATACCATTTTAGCTGCACCAAGAACGGACTGGGCAGCAAATTTATAAGCCTGGGCACGCGGCATACCGTCATTAACAGCTGCGTCAGCCATTGCTTCAATAAACATATAGACATAAGCCGGTGAGGAACCACTGACTCCGACTACGGCATCCATAAGACTTTCCGGTACAATTTCTGCTTTACCAAAGCTTTCAAAGAGAGAGACAACCATTTTGGTTTCTTCTTCTGTGATATGCTCATTTGGGGTAATGGCAGACATGGCTTCCTGAACCATAGCCGGTGTATTTGGCATGGTACGAACCAGTTTAATATCTTTACTGAATAAAGATTCAATCCGTGAAATGGTCTGTCCGGCAGCAATGGCAACTATGATTTTGTCATCGGTAACACTGTCTTTGATTTCTTTGATGACTGTTTCATAAAGATATGGTTTTACAGCAAGAAAAATGATATCGGATTCTACAGCAACAGTCTCATTGTCTAAGGTGGTGCGGATACCATACTGCTCAGAAAGTGTATCCAGTGTGACCTGGGTTTTCGCACTGGCAATCAGGTGGCTGGCAGGAACCAGACCGGAAGAGATAATTCCGCCAATCATGGCACGACCCATATTACCGCTTCCGATAAAACCAATTTTTTTATCTAACATGATGCATTCTCCTTTTATGAAAGGGGATATCCCAGATGATACTGGAATATCCCCTTTGATATTGTCTAAGTATAAGTTCAATTAGAAATCTGTTAAGTCAGCAGCTCTTCTCTCTAAGAAAGCACTCATGCCTTCTTTTTTATCATGGGTAGAGCAGGTTACGCCAAACAGGTTAGCTTCCATTTCAACAGCATTCTTGATATCCATATCATATCCGTTGTTGATAGCAGCTTTTGCGATAGATACCGCATAGCTTCCTTTAGAGATAATTTTCTCTGCCATAGCTTTTGCGGTTGGCATTAATTCTTCTTTTGCAACAACTTTGTTTACAAGTCCGATGCGGTATGCTTCGTTTGCATCGATGTTATCGCAGGTGAAGATCATTTCTTTTGCACGTCCCATGCCAACAAGACGGGCAAGTCTCTGTGTACCACCGAATCCTGGGATGATTCCAAGACCACACTCAGGCTGTCCGAATACTGCGTTGTCAGAAGCAATACGGATATCACATGCCATAGAAATTTCGCATCCGCCACCTAAAGCGAATCCATTAACAGCAGCGATAGTTACCTGTCTCATATTCATTAATTTAAAGAATGGAACAGAAGCTTTCATACCGAATGCTCTTGCTTCAGCAGCAGAGAAGTTAACCATCTCAGCGATGTCAGCACCAGCAACGAAAGATTTGAATTCGTTACCTTTCTTATCAGCACCACCGGTTAAGATAACGACTTTGATATCGTCTCTTCCTTCGATTTCGGTAAGAACAGTGTTCAGTTCATCCAATGTTTCGGAATTCAATGCGTTTAATGCTGCAGGTCTAGTAATAGTAAGAACTGCAATTTCGTTTTCAACTGTTAAAGTTAAGTTGTTCATGAAATAGGACCCTCCTGATTGATAAATTATTAACAATGTTTCAATACTTATAATGGTATAACTTTTGGAGGGATTTGTCAATAAAAACTGGTATTTTACAGGGATTGTGCTACAATAGGAAAAGACTTGTCATGTGATTACGCAATGGTTTTTGTGAGGAAGCGGATTTTTGGAATTTTAAGCAGCTTTTCTATAAGATTTTTTATTGAAAGCAGAATGTATACAATTCTAAAAAGTGCTTTTTTCTTATTGTTGTCTGTTTTACCACCTGCTTTGACCGGATGCCTTTTGTGGTCCGTCTGTTACGGATATCTAAGGCACCTTTAAGCAGCTCTAGGCATTTCTGCTTATAAAGCTGTTTTCCGGCAACCGGCGCATAGTCACATCCGTGCTCCAATGCGCCTTCCTGGCACATCCATGTGCCAGGATTGCCAGTTGACAAAAGAAATGCCAAGAGCTGCTAGCAAGGCACCTAAATGATATCCGTAATCAGGCGAACCGCAGAAGGCATACTGTCAAACATTGGAAAAACAGGCATTATCCCAAGAGAAAAAAGCACTTTTTTAGAATTGTAGCATTCTGATTTCTAAAAAGGCTATAGAAAAGCTGCTTAAAATTCGAAAACCACTGCTTCTAAAAAATAATTGCGTAATTACATGACAGGACTTGTACAAAGAGAGGTCAATGAAAATGAAAGATACAAAATCATACTTATCAAAAATCGTACAGGATATGCCGGATTCCGGAATCAAGGATTTCTTTGATGTGGCAAATACCATGGAAGGCGCACTTTCACTGGGTGTAGGCGAACCGGATTTCCCGACACCGGAGCATGTAAGAGAGGCAGCGATTGCTTCTATAAAAAAGGGGGATACCAAATACACCGATAACCGCGGAACCGTAGAGCTGCGTGCAGCGGCAGCGGATTATCTGACAAAATTTGATTTGCATTATGATAAACAGGATGAAATACTGATTACTATGGGAGCCAGCGAAGGAATTGATTTAGCTCTTCGGACACTGGTGAATCCGGGAGAGGAAGTCTTAGTGGCAGAACCTTCCTACGTTTCCTATATTCCATGTATTGAATTATGTGGCGGTGTTCCGGTATCATTAAAATTAAGAGCGGAGAATAAATTCCGTCTGACCAGAGAACAGTTAGAGGAAAAGATAACGGAGAAATCCAAAGTCTTACTGATTTCCTATCCGAACAATCCGACCGGAGCCATTATGGAAAAGGAAGATTTAGAGGCAATCGCAGAAGTGGTAAAGGAACATGATTTGTTCGTGATTACCGATGAAATCTATGCAGAATTAACCTATGGAAAGAAACATGTTTCCATCGCATCCCTTCCGGGCATGTATGAGCGCTGCGTTGTATTAAACGGATTTTCCAAAGCATTTGCCATGACCGGATGGCGTATGGGAATTGCAGCAGGACCAAAGGATGTTATTTTCCATATGAATAAAATACATCAGTTTACAACTATGTCAGCAGGAACCACCAGCCAGTATGCGGCATTGGAAGCATTGACCAGTCCGGTGAGAGATGAAGAGATTACAGTCATGCGGGAAGAGTATGATGCCAGAAGAACACTGATGGTAGAGGGATTCCGTAAGATGGGATTATCTGTAGCAGAACCGGAAGGCGCATTCTATGTATTTCCGGACATTCGAAAAACAGGACTTACCAGTGAAGAATTCTGTAACCGCCTGTTGCAGGAACAGAAGGTAGCCGTTATCCCGGGAAATGCCTTCGGTACATGCGGAGAAGGCTTTGTACGATGCTCCTATGCATATTCGCAGGATGTCATTCGTGCCTGTCTGGAGAAAATTGCTGAATTCGTAGCACAGTTCTAATAATTGGAAAATTATTATGTGATGCATTTGATTTACGTGAGTAGATGGTATTGTTGATAAGATACCCGGACAGTCCGTTAAGTAAGGATGCCTGATAAAGGCGGTTAGTGGCACTTGGAATTTCGTCCGGCATCCGGCAACGCTGGCACAGGGATGTGCCAGCGAGGTGCATGTGAACATGGATGTGAATTTGCACCGGTTGCCAGCGAAGGCTGTATCCCTTCGAAATTCTTAGTGCCACTTATCGGCTTTATGTGGCATCAGAACTTAACGGACTGCCGGGATATGCTCGGTTCAAACTATCGATAGCAACGTACAACCCTGCACCCACGAAACAGAAATAGAATTAGAAAGAGGAACCATGAGAGAACCATTTGACCTGACAACCCTGATAGAACCATTATTAAATTGGTTTAAAGACCATGCCAGAGTGTTGCCCTGGCGCAATGAGCCGACCCCATACCGGGTGTGGGTGTCTGAAATTATGCTGCAGCAGACCAGAGTGGAAGCGGTAAAACCATATTTTGACCGGTTTTTAAAGGAGCTGCCGGATGTGGCAGCACTTTCAGACTGCCCGGAGGAGAAGCTTTTGAAACTCTGGGAAGGACTTGGATACTACAACCGGGTGAGAAATATGCAGATTGCAGCACAGACGGTCATGGAGAATTATCATGGAGAGCTTCCGGCAGATTATGAGGCACTGACAAAGTTGAAAGGAATTGGTCATTACACGGCAGGAGCCATCGCATCTATCGCATTTGGCATTCCGGTACCGGCAGTGGATGGAAATGTGCTCCGTGTCATATCCCGGGTAACAGAGGATGATGCGGATATCATGAAAGCATCTGTGCGGACGGCAATGGAGAAGGACTTATTGGAAATTATGCCGGAAAACAGGGCGGGAGCTTTTAACCAGGCACTGATGGAGCTTGGTGCAACGGTATGTCTGCCGAATGGGGCACCTTTATGCGAAGCATGTCCTTGGAAAGAAGTCTGCCGGGCACAAAAGAGCGGACGCTGGAGAGAACTTCCGGTAAAGAGCAAGGCGAAGGCAAGAAGGATAGAGGACAGAACAGTTCTTGTTATAAAGGCAGAGGATAAGGTCCTTTTGCATAAACGAGCCAACAAGGGACTTTTAGCTGGACTCTATGAATTTCCAAATGTGGAAGGGCATCTTAAGGAAGAGGAAGTTATTACCTATCTTAAGAAAATGGGGTTGTCACCGATTCGTTTGAAAAAATTAGAAGACAGCAGGCATATTTTTTCCCATATTGAATGGCATATGACAGGATATGCAGTGCAGATTGATGAGACAGAGCAGGAGTATCAGAATATGCTCTTTGTGGATGTGAAAGAAACGGAAGAACAGTATCCGATTCCGGCAGCATTTTCCAGATACACAGGATATATGAACATTCGTCTTGGAAATGACAGATATAAGGAAGAATAGCAGAAAAGCCATAGAAAAAAGAGGGAGCCGGTGATTATCACCGGCCTTTCATATGAAAAAGATTTTTTATGGTAAGTGTTAAAAACACTATTTTTTGGGAGAAACCTTGCATCAGATGCAAGGTCTATGAAAAAATAAAATTATCGCTTTTTTCTTTTTCAGCTTAGTTATAGTATAAAAGCAGAATGTGAAAACAATGTGCCCGGATTGTTAGAAGGCTGTAAATAAAATATGAATAAATTGTAAACGAAGTGCCTTAAAGAAATCCTAAGAAAAAATGAATTGGAAAACAAATGACAAATGTGTATAATTGAATGAGGATTACCAAGGGGGAAGGAGAACAGAAATGTACGACAGCATTGTAATCGGAGCCGGAATCGCCGGCAGTGTGGCAGCAAGAAAGCTGGCAGAAGAAGGAAAGCAGAAGGTTCTTTTATTGGAACGGAGAAATCATATTGCAGGAAACTGTTATGACAGACCGGATGACCATGGAATTGTAATACATGAATATGGTCCACATATTTTTCATACAAATAAGGAAGAAGTATATCAGTATCTGTCAAGATTTACAGACTGGTATTTCTTTGGCCATGAGGTAGTAGCAAATGTGCATGGGACACTGATTCCGGTACCATTTAACCTGAATACTTTACATATGGTTTATGGGAAAGAGCAGGCAGACCGGTTAGAGCAGAAGCTGATTGCCGCATACGGAGAGGAAAGCCGGGTTCCAATTATGAAATTACGGGAAAATGAAGATGCAGATATCCGGAAGATTGCGGATTATGTATACGAAAATGTTTTCCTTTATTATACGATGAAGCAGTGGGGACAGAAACCAGAGGAGATAAGCCCGGAGGTAACAGGACGTGTGCCGGTGCTGATTTCTTATGATAACAGATATTTCCAGGATAAATATCAGGGTATGCCAAAGGACGGTTATACTGCAATGTTCGAAAAGATGTTAGACCATCCGGACATTGAGGTGAGAACTGGTGTAGATGCCGGAGAGGTACTGAAATTTACAGAGGACGGCATTTATTTTGATGGAAAGAAATTCGAAGGAAATGTCATTTATACCGGAGCACTGGATGAGTTGTTTGCATGCTGTTATGGAAGACTGCCATATCGTTCACTCCGCTTTGATTTTGAATATTATGACAAACCGGATTATCAGGGACACAGTGTTGTAAATTATACGGTAAGCGAGGATTATACCAGAATTACGGAGTTTAAGTATTTGACCGGGCAGCAGGCAGATGGAACCACGATTGTAAAGGAATATCCATTTGCATACAGTGGAGCAGAAGGAGAGATTCCTTATTATGCCATTTTAAATGAAGAAAATCAGTCATTATATGAAAAATATAAAGCACTGACCGGAAAATATCCGAACATGCATCTATTGGGAAGACTGGCAGAATACAAATATTATAATATTGATGCCATGACAGAGAAAGCATTAGAACTTACCAAAGAACTTTTAAAATAAAATGTTTCGAAAAACGATTGGAGAAAAAGAATGAAATTATTATCAGTAACCATTCCATGTTACAATTCACAGGATTATATGGAACATTGTATTGAAACACTGCTAACAGGTGGAGATGATGTGGAGATTTTAATCGTAGATGACGGCTCAAAGGATGCAACAGCAGAGATTGCTGACCGTTATCAGAAGAAATATCCTACTATTATTAAGGCAATCCATCAGGAAAATGGTGGACACGGTGCAGCTGTAAATACCGGTATTGCCAATGCAACCGGACTGTATTTTAAAGTGGTAGACAGTGATGACTGGGTAGATGAAGAAAGCTATCACAAGATTCTTGCTAAATTACGGGAACTTGTGGGCGGAAGTACTACTCTTGATATGTTTATCAGCAATTTCGTATATGAGAAGCAGGGCGCAGACCATAAAAAAGTAATGAAATATACCAGAATGTTCCCGGAAAATGAAGTCTTTACATGGTCTGATGTAAGGCATATCAGCAAGGGGCATTATATTCTGATGCATTCTGTTATTTACCGTACCCAGTTATTAAAGGATTGCGGACTTGAGCTGCCAAGACACACCTTCTATGTGGATAATCTTTTTGTATACAATCCGTTGCCATATGTAAAGACCATGTATTATATGAATGTGGATTTCTATCGTTATTTTATCGGAAGGGAAGACCAGTCTGTTAATGAAAAGGTTATGATTGGAAGAATTGATCAGCAGATTAAGGTAAATAAACTGATGATAGAAGAAGTGAATTTGTGGAAAATTGCAAACCCCAAATTAAGAAAATATATGTTTAATTACCTTGAAATTATTACTGTAGTATCAACAGTACTTTGCCTGCGTTCCGAGACAGAAGAAAATCTCATGAAGAAACGGGAACTTTGGTCTTATATCAAAGGTTATGACCTTCGTCTTTTCCATCATTTAAGAAGGGGAATTTTAGGACAGTCCATGAATCTCCCGGGTAAGGGTGGAAGAAAGATTTCTGTTGCAGCATATAAGCTGACCCAGAAGATTGTGGGATTCAACTAAGCTGAAAAAAATGTGAATAAACGAGTGTATGCTGTAGAAAAGAAAAACAACAGAGGGCATTATTACTTATATAAAGAAACCACCTTATGCCGGGAAAACGGTAAAGACGGTTTCTTTTTTTACGCGAGTAGCGAGAAAAATCTGAGTAGAAAAGAAGGAGCCAAGCTTGCTTGAGCGAACTTCTTTTCTACTCAGATTTGGCGAGCACCGCGATAACTCGAGAAACTCGCAAAGCGTGTTTCTCGTAGTTGCGAGTTACATATGTTCTTTATTTAAGAGAGCAGTTTTCATTTCATATAATTTGTCGGATAAATCAACGTAGATTTCCTGTGGATTTACGAAACGTTTTGTCTCATCCCAGATGGTATCTTTTTCTCTGGTGCAGTAACGCTGAATATCCATAACACTTGGAGATTCGTAAACACATTCGCCCTTCTGGAAAACCGGAACAAGAAGTTCACGCAGTGTATAGCTTCCACCAGGAAGAGTTGTTTTCTTCCATGGGGCGTTCGGGTCAAAGAGCTTCATGTCCTTGGATTCATCAAAGACTTCGCCCACCAGACAGATAAGGTCAGCCTTAATCTTACCGGTTTCTTTATCATAAATACGATAAACATTTTTATTGCCAGGATTTGTAACTTTTTCCACATTTTCGGAAAGCTTAATCTTTGGAATGAATTCGCCGGCTTCATTCTGGATAGCAGCCAGCTTGTATACACCACCGAAAGCAGGATTGTCTTTGGAAGTAATTAAGTTGGTTCCAACACCCCAGGAAGTAATGGTAGCCCCCTGAATCTTTAAGCTTTCAATCAGATACTCATCCAGATCATTGGAAGCGGAGATAACTGCGTCCGGGAATCCGGCATCATCTAACATTTTGCGGACTTTCTTGGAAAGATAAGCAAGGTCGCCACTGTCCATACGGATTCCGTAGTAGGTAAGCGGAATGCCGGCATCTCTCATTTCTTTAAATACCTTGATGGCATTTGGCATACCGGATTTTAAAGTATCATAGGTATCGACAAGAAGGATGCAGGCAGATGGATAAAGCTTTGCATATTTCTTAAAGGCGGTATATTCATCCGGAAAACTCATAATCCAGCTATGGGCGTGGGTCCCAAGTACCGGGACGTCAAACATCTGACCGGCAAGGACGTTGGAAGTACCTTTACAGCCGCCGATAACAGCAGCTCTGGCGCCGTAGGTTCCGGAATCAGGACCCTGGGCGCGTCTTAAACCAAATTCCATGACGCCATCACCCTGGGCAGCGTAGCATACGCGGGCAGCCTTGGTGGCAATCAGGCTCTGGTGGTTGATGATATTTAAGACTGCAGTTTCGATTAACTGGGCTTCCATAATCGGAGCAACCACTTTTACAAGAGGCTCTCTTGGAAAAATCAGAGTTCCTTCCGGAATTGCATAGATATCACCGGAGAATTTAAAGTTACTTAAATAAGTTAAAAAGTCTTCATCAAAGATGGATAAACTTCTTAAATAGGAAATATCCTCTTCGTCAAAATGAAGATTCTTGATATAGTCAATCATCTGGTCTAATCCCGCGCAGACTGCATAACCGCCATCACATGGATTGGTGCGGTAAAAAGCGTCAAAAACAGCCACATCACGGTTGCCGGTTTTAAAGTATCCCTGCATCATTGTCATCTCATAAAGATCAGTCAACAATGTCAAATTTAATGTACTCATATGTGATATTCCTTTCTTTTACATCTGTAAATACAGGTGTCTTGTCAGATGAATTATAGACTTTTACTTACAAAAAAGCAAGTAATGAGTATAAATATGCTTCATTATAACCATTTTTTCCGGATTTGCAAAGTTTATGATAAAATATATGAGAAAAAGTTTATAAAAATTTTATGATTTCACTTATTTTTCTTGTAATGGAGGTAGGCATTTGCTACAATAAATGGGAGAAAATATTTTATACTAATGGAGGATGTATTATAATGAGTGAAGAAAATTTCAACACTGAAAATGGAACGAATGAGCAGACATATAGCCAGCCACAGCAGACGTATAGCCAGCCACAGCAGACATATAGTCAGCCACAGCAGACATATAGCCAGCCACAGCAGGCATATGAACAGCCACAGCAGGCATATGAACAGCCACAGCAGCAGGCATATGGAAGCTTCGACCAGACACAGTATGGTTACAACCAGCCGGCTTCATCCGGAAAAGGAATGGCAATTGCATCCATGGTACTGGGAATTATATCCATCCCGGCAATCTGTTTCTGGATTGTAGGACTTCCTTGTGCAATTGTAGGATTAATCCTTGGTATTCTTTATAATAAGAAAAACGAGCATTCACCAATGGCAACAGCAGGTATTGTCTGCAGTATTATTACCATTGCACTTCTGGTGCTGGTACTTATCCTGTGCATCGTTGGTGCAGTATCATTAAGTTCTTTGGAATATAGCTACTATTATTAAAAAGGAATTGGTGAAGCAGAATGTATCCAGATAACAGGAATCCATATTCGTTGAATCAAAATCAGAATCCGCAGTATGGGAATCCATACCCGCCGAATCAGAACCAGAATCCGCAGTATGGGAATCCGTACCCGCCGAATTACAATCAGCGTCCGGCAGATAACCGGAAAGAGGAGCCGGGAAAAGGTTTCGCAGTTGCATCCATGGTGTTGGGGCTGATTTCACTGGTATTATTTTGCACCGGAATCAATATTATAACTGCAATTCTGGCAATTGTTTTTGGAATTATACATCTGGTGAAACAAAAACAGAACCCTGGAATGGCAGTTGCAGGTATTGTAACAGCTGTAGTTGGTATACTTGCATTTGTAACGTACTGGCTTTTGATTATTCATGCAGCAGGCAGAACCAGTGGGCCGGATGAATTCCTAAGACGTTATGAATATCAGTTTGATGGTGAAATGAAAGCACCGGATGACTATCAGGATTTAGAGGATTATCTGCAGCATAATTTTGAGAATTTTTAAGAAGAACATAAGAAGCATTGAATGGAGAAATCTGTTCAGTGCTTTTTACTTCCTTTACCTGTAAATACCGGAAAGTAAAAGGAAAGCACTAACCGTTGAAAAAAATAGTGCTTGACGCACAGATACACAAGTGTAATAATACAATGGTACAATCAAGACGATAACTGAAAGGAGAAGTTATGGAGGAGATTATGAAGGTAAAGGGTCTCAATAAGACCTTTACATTATCCCAGAAACAACAAAAGATTGAGAAAACCAATGAGAAGAAGCGAATTGCAGTGCATGATTTATCATTTACTTCTTATCGGGGAGAGGTGTTTGGACTGCTTGGACCAAACGGAGCCGGAAAGACAACCACACTTCGTATGCTGGCAACACTGATTAAACCGGATTCCGGAGATGCTGTTTTAGATGGCAGCAGTATTGTTAATGCACCGGAAGAAGTCCGCAGTAAGATCGGCTTTCTGACCAGTGAACTGAAATTAGAGGGCTTTTTTACACCAAATTATTTATATAATTTCTTTTCGGATTTATACGGAGTAGAGCCGGCTGTCCGGGATGAAAGAAAGAAGAGACTTTTTGACCGCTTCGGCATCACACAGTTTGCAGAAGTGAAAGTAAAGGATATGTCAACCGGTATGAAACAGAAGGTTTCTTTGGTTATTTCCTTAGTCCATGACCCGGAAATCATTATCTTTGATGAACCGACCAACGGACTTGATGTTCTGACAGCCAAAGTAGTAACGGATTTCCTGTTAGAGCTTAAGAAAGAAGGAAAGAGCATCATCGTTTCTACCCACATTTTCAGCCTGATTGAGAAAATCTGTGACAGAGTCGGAATTATCATCAAGGGAGAAATGATTATCTGCGATACATTAGAGGCAGTGAAAAATGGCAAATCATTAGAAGACAGATTCTTTGAAATCTATGAAGAAACGGTAGGTGAAGCAGAATGAGAAACAATCTTATGACAATTATAAAGAAAGAACTTGCCCGTTTCTTCGGGGATAAGAGAATGGTATTTACTACGATTTTGATGCCGGGCTTAATGATTTATATCATGTACAGCTTCATGGGCAGCGGACTGACCTCCAGATTTGAAGCAGATGAGGATTATACCTATCGTATTTATGCAGAAAATATGCCATCCACGGTTTCAGCCATGATAAAAGGCAGTGATATCAATGTGGAATATTTAGACCGGGATGGTGTCAGCGAAGAGGATATGAAGCAGGCGGTAACCGATAAAGATGCGGAAATGCTGATGGTATTTCCGGAAAATTTTGAAGCAGATGTACTGGCATATGACAGCATGACTGCTACCACACCGGCTCCGCAGGTAGCCTTATATTATAATTCCGCAGATACCGAATCCACGGCATGTTATCAGATTATGGCTTCTGTATTAGATGGATATGAAGCTTCTATGGCAAATAAGTTCGATGTCAACAGCGGTGACGAAGAATATGACCTTGCCAGCAAGGAAGACAGCACCGGACAGATTTTCTCCATGATGCTTCCAATGCTGCTTATGATATTCCTTTTCTCAGGATGTATGGCAATTGCACCGGAATCCATAGCAGGGGAAAAGGAGAGAGGAACTATTGCTACCTTATTGGTAACACCGATGAAACGTGGACAGCTTGCCATGGGAAAAATCATCAGCCTTGGTATTATCGGACTTTTAAGTGGAATTTCCAGTTTTGTGGGTACCATGTTATCCCTTCCAAAATTAATGGGAACAGAATCCAATGCAATGGATGCCAGCGTATACAGCGTCACCGATTATATCCTTTTATTGCTGGTGATTCTTACCACAGTATTGGTACTGGTTGGAGCATTAGCTGTAATTTCAGCATTTGCAAAGACAGTAAAGGAAGCCGGTTCTATGATTATGCCGCTGATGGTTGTGGTAATGGTAATTTCCGTTACATCCATGCTTGGAAGCGGAGCACCGAAGGAATTTTACTGGTATCTGATTCCTTTCTATAACAGTGTGCAGGGTATGACCGGAATTTTTGATTTCTCCTACAGCGGAATCAATATTGTGGCATGTCTTGTCAGCAACCTTATTTATACCGGTATTTTATCAATGGTACTGGCGAAAATGTTTGGCAGTGAGAAAATTATGTATTCCTAGAAAAAAATACTAGACAAATAGCTTTTATAGGACTAAAATAATGAAAAAACATAGAACAATAGAAAGCTATAACATCAGGTTATAACATCTATTTGCGACAAATGAATGGAGGATGTTATTATGGAAAAGAAGGACTTAGACTGGTCTAATCTTGGATTCGGTTATGTAAAGACCGATAAGAGATATGTATCAAATTTCAAAAACGGAGCATGGGATGAGGGAACTTTAACCGATGATGCAGATATTGTATTGAATGAATGCGCTGGTGTATTCCAGTATGCACAGACCGTATTTGAAGGATTGAAAGCATATACAACAGAGGATGGACATATCGTTACTTTCCGACCTGACTTAAATGCAAGCCGTCTTGCAGATTCAGCACGCAGACTGGAAATGCCGGTATTCCCGGAAGAGCGTTTTGTAGATGCAGTACAGAAGGTAGTAGAAGCAAATGCAGCATATGTTCCACCATATGGTTCCGGTGCAACACTTTACATCAGACCATACATGATGGGAACAAATCCTGTAATCGGTGTAAAACCAGCGGATGAATATCAGTTCCGTATGTTCTGTACACCGGTAGGACCATATTTCAAGGGTGGCGCAAAGCCAATTACCATCCGTGTCAGTGACTATGACCGTGCAGCACCTTGCGGAACCGGTAATATCAAAGCTGGTCTGAATTACGCAATGAGTCTTCATGCAATCGTAACTGCACATGCAGACGGATTTGATGAGAATATGTACTTAGACCCTAAGACAAGAACTAAGGTAGAAGAGACAGGTGGAGCAAACTTCATCTTCGTTACCAGGGATAATAAACTGGTTACACCGAAGTCAGATTCTATTCTGCCATCCATTACACGTCGTTCACTGGTATATGTTGCAGAACATTATCTTGGAATGAAAGTAGAACACAGAGAAGTATACTTCGATGAAGTAAAAGACTTCGCAGAGGCAGGACTTTGCGGAACAGCAGCAGTTATTTCTCCAATCGGAAAGATTGTTGACCACGGCAAAGAAATCTTAATTCCAAGTGGAATGGAAGAAATGGGACCTGTAACAAAGAAACTTTATGATACTCTGACCGGAATCCAGATGGGACGTATTGAAGCTCCGGAAGGATGGATTAAGAGAATCCTGTAAGAGACATATTGTAAATGAAATATAAGAAACACGCATTGCGGGTTTCCTACATAAACGAGAGGCAGTATCCGGAAGGATGCCGCCTCGTTTTGTGTTGTTCAGTATTTGTAAGAAGCTGCCAGAAATCTGTAAGAAGCTCCCGGTGGCAGCATCTGTAGATATAGAAAATTTGAAAATAAGAATTGACATTTAAAAATACAGGTTCTATACTTATTAAGAATATAAAAAGACGATGACGAAGAGAGTAGTTTTCCATGGAAAGTCAAAGAGAGCCGGGGCAGGTGGAAACCGGCATGAGTAAATGGAAAATGAAAATCACTTCCAAGTTGCAGTTCGAACAGGCAAAGCTGCGTTAGTAGAAACTGACGGATTTCCCCCGTTATGGGAACGTATATGCGAAGCAGAAAGCTTCAAGTATGTTGTAACAAGGTGGTTAGAAACGTCAGGCGCGCGTCCTTATTACAGGACGGCGCCTTTTTCTTTACAGGAAATTGTTTTCCTGTAAAGTAAAAAACGCTCTGCGAGGATGCACACTGCGGCGTATAAGGTAGATGTCGCAAGCGACCGCCGCAGGCGCGAGAATGTGCCAAGGCACATTCTTTGTTATGCGAGTAGCGAGAAACTCGCAAAGCATGTTTCTCGTAGTTGTGCCAGGTATTCGTAAGAAGCTACCGGCAGACTTAGCATGAATTCACAAACAGCTACTAGCAGTAAATTTTGTATAAAAAAGAAAAGTGGTATAAAATAGACAAAGAGTGTTAAAATCTAAGAGAAAGTAATGAAAGAGAAGTTTTATAAAGGGCAGTCTACTGACATAGAAGAAAATATGTGATGAATGAAAACAGGATTATGAGGAAGGGAGCTGTAAGAGAAATGAACAGGTATTGGTTGCATGCGGCATCAGGAGAACTTTCTTTAGCAAGGGACAATGGGAAAAATATAGAAAAGGAATCAGAACCGCAGATAATACTATTAAATATGGAAGAATTTCAGCAATTAGAAGGAAATTATCCGCATCGAAAGAATCTGATTAGCAGCATGCGTTTTATCCGCTATAGCAAAGTAGAGGCATTTCATGAATGTGTACAGGGGATTATACATGTACCAAAACAGGGAAGTAAAAAGGAAAAAGAGTTTTCCTTTGGCTTTTATCTCTTTGAAAATAAACTATTTTTAATAGAAGAAGATGAGGAATTACAGGAAATATTGGCAAAGGTCAAAAATGATATGTTTGATGGCTGTACACTTCATATGGTGTTGCTCTTTATTTGTAATGCATTAATTGACAATGATATTCTTTATCTGCAAAAGATAGAGGAAAATTTGGAGAAGGTAGAGGATGTTGTAATTAAGAGGATACCGGAGCATTTTAATGAAGTAATTATGCGTTATCGGAAGCAGCTTTCAGAGAGCCGGGCATATTATGAACAGTTGATGAATATGGGAGATTTCATGCAGATGTATATGAACCGGGAGTCTTTAGTAGAAGAGGAACAGGGCTGGGAACGCTATATGAATCGTGTGGAACGGCTGCATAATTATGTAGAGACAATCCGCGAGTATTTACAGCAAATTCGTGAAATGTATCAGACGCAGATTGATATTCACCAGAACCGGATTATGAGTATTCTGACCATTGTAACAACTCTCTTTTTGCCATTGACACTAATTACAGGCTGGTATGGAATGAATTTTCCGGGAATGCCGGAATTTCAATGGAAATATGGTTATCTGGCAGTAATCGGAGTGTCCGTTCTTCTTATTATTATAGAGATAGTATATTTCAAGAAAAAGCGGATCTGGATATCTTCGAAAGACGTAATATAATGAGCGCAAGCGAGTCAACATACTTGCATGATTGACAATCGGCAAAATTAATGGGTGATACAATCACGTTATAATACACAAAATGTCCACTTATATGGAAAACAGCTGAATGTACGGAAAAAAGTGCAATAGTAAGTATTATGTAAATGTTATGTGTAGAAAGAAGTTTAGGAATAATGATGGAATTTGGAGCTTTTTTGAAGACTTTTGAAGGAATGCGAGGCTTATTACCTTATTTTTTGACACAAAAATTTGTGAAAAACGATAAAAAATATTGACTGAGTAAAAAAAAACTTGTAAATGTGACTAAAGTACCATAAAAAACGACAAAATGTGACAGGCAAACTAATTTTGGTAAGACCAAAATGGAGAAAAACAGAAAAATTTATTGTGTAAAATGCTCATAAAATTCATATACTAAGATGGTAAGCGAAAATTGACAAAAAAAAGAAATGGTGTCATAATGCTCAAGAATCAAAAGTAAATCAGGTTATTTTTTTGAGGATGGTGAAAAAAATGAGTGAAAAGAAAATCAAATTAACTGGCACAGAAGAGGTTAGAGACTTTGTACGTGAGGCAGGAAAATGTGATTTTGACATTGATATTTCATACAATAGAGTAATAATTGACGCAAAGTCTTTTCTTGGAGTATTAAGTCTTGATCTGAATCGAGAGCTTACTGTTAAGTATGGCGGACATGATATGAACTTTGAGAATGTATTAAGCAAGTATGCAACTGCTTAAATGATGGCACAGGTTTTCTGGCAGCCAGAAAATACAGGTTCATAAGGTAAGAAGAAATACCGGGTAGAGGACAATTTGGATATTGTCTTTTCTATCTGGTATTTTTTTGTTATTATGAAATGAGAATACGTTTCAATTCCTTTAAAGTCTGCTAGAAAAATGAGATTTTTCAAAAATTGATAAATAGAAAAAATAGTGAATAGCATAAATAGAAATAAGTATAAGATGGGATGAAAAGGGGTGACAGCGGAATGGAACGTGAGCAGATAAGAATATCGGTACGAAATCTGGTGGAGTTTATCTTGCGTTCCGGAGACATTGATAACCGCAGAGCCAGTCTTGATACGATGGAAGCCATGCAGGCGGGCAGCAGACTCCATCGGAAGATTCAAAAGAAGATGGGAAGCACTTACCATGCCGAGGTTCCTTTAAATATTATCATTGAGGAAGAAAATTATGAGCTTGGAATCTGGGGACGGGCAGACGGCATTATAATAGAAGAAACAGTTACCATTGATGAGATAAAAGGCGTATATTTAAGCCTTGACTTATTGGAAGAACCCGTAAAGGTACATCTGGCACAGGCAAAGTGTTATGCGTACATATATGGAATCCAGAATGATTTACAGAAAATCAATGTTCAGATGACATATGGAAATCTCGATACCGGAGATTTAAAATATTTTTCTTATGAATATAGCATGCAGCAGCTGCAGGAATGGTTTTCAGATTTGATTTTAAAATATAAGAAATGGGCGGATTTTCAGTATGAGTGGCGGAAGAAACGGCAGGCATCCATTAAAGAACTGGCATTTCCGTTTCCGTACCGGGAGGGACAGAAAGAGTTGGCTGCCGGGGTTTACCGTACGATAGCCAGAAAAAAGAATCTGTTTATTCAGGCACCCACCGGAGTAGGCAAGACCATTTCTACATTATATCCGGCAATCAAAGCGGTGGGAGAAGGATTAGGTGATAAGATTTTTTACTTAACTGCCAAGACTGTTACCGCAAATGTGGCAAAAGAGACCCTTGGCATTTTATGTGAAAAGGGTTATCGGGCAAAGAGTGTGCAGATTACAGCGAAAGAAAAATTATGCCCTTGTGAGGAAGTGGACTGTAATCCCGTAAGCTGCCCTTATGCAAAGGGGCATTTTGACCGGGTAAATGATGCGGTTTACGATTTATTACAGAAAGAAAATAATATGACAAGAGAAGTTTTGCTGGCACATGCAAAAGAATATCAGGTCTGCCCGTTTGAAATGTGTCTGGACACGGCAACCTGGGCGGATAATATTATCTGCGATTATAATTATGTCTTTGACCCGAATGTGTATCTAAAGCGTTTTTTCGCAGATGGCATCAAGGGTGATTACATCTTTCTGGTGGATGAGGCACACAATCTTGTGGAACGTGGACGGGAGATGTATAGTGCCGCCCTTGTCAAAGAGGATATTCTTGCGGTGCGGAAAATTATGAAGCCAAGAAGCTCTGCCATTGAGAAAGAACTGGGTAAATGCAATAAGCTGATGTTGGAATATAAGAGAGAATGCGAAACTTATCAGATTTACGAAAGCATTCCGAATCTCATTTTCTCCTGTATGCGTCTTGCAGCAAAAATCGAAGAATATATGCAGAAGAATCCGGAGTTCCCGGGGCGGGATGTGGTTCTTGATTTTTATTTTGAATTGAGAAATTTCTTGAATATCTATGAGCGTGTGGACGAGCATTATGTAATTTACGGGCAGCATGATGAAGAGGGCAGATTTGTCATAAAGCTTTTTTGCGTGGATCCATCCTTTAATCTGCAGGAGTGTCTGGATAAGGGAAATGCTACGATTTTCTTCTCGGCAACGCTGCTGCCGGTTCAGTATTATAAGGAGCTTTTGACGAATAAAACGGATAATTATGCGGTTTATGCAAAGACAACATTTTCTCAGGATAAGAGACTTTTGTTAATCGGAAATGATGTCAGCAGTAAATATACCAGAAGAACACCGGAAGAATACGGAAGGATTGCAGATTATATTTATCGTACAATAAAGAAGAAAAAGGGCAATTATATGGTGTTTTTCCCATCCTATCTTTTCCTGAAAAAAGTGCATGAGGCATTTGAACTGCGGACGGATGAAACAATTACCTGCATCTGTCAGGAATCCGGCATGCGGGAAGAAGAAAGAGAAGCTTTTTTAGAAGCATTTCAGGGAGAAAAAGAGGAGTCACTGGTGGCATTTTGTGTCATGGGCGGAATCTTTGGTGAAGGAATTGACTTAAAGAGGGAGCAGTTGATTGGCGCAATTATCGTAGGAACCGGTCTGCCGCAGATTAGCAATGAGCGGGAAATTTTAAAAGATTATTATGATAAGAAAGAGGGCATGGGATTCGACTATGCCTATCGGTATCCGGGGATGAATAAGGTACTTCAGGCAGCGGGACGTGTTATCCGGACTGCAGAAGATGTGGGAATTATCGAGCTTTTGGATGAACGCTTTCTGCAGAATGATTATCAGCGGCTGTTCCCAAGAGAGTGGGAACAGCGGAGTGTGTGCCAGCTATCTAATTTGGAAGAAAAGCTGGCTACCTTCTGGGAGGAAAAGCATTTATAATGTCGGCAGCAGATTTAAGAATTCTTCTGTGGAAGTAAGAATCGGCAGATTCGGATTTACGGAGACAGCAAGCTGTCTTCGTGGAAGAGGTTCTAAAGTTTTTAAGATAAACAAATCCTTAGATTCATGTTTCAAGCAATAGTCCGGAATGCAGGCGATACCAAGACCGATACGGGCAAGGTCAATCAGAAGGTCATTACTGCTCAGTTCAATTTCCGGAATCAGCTCCAACTGATGGGAAAGGAAGAGATTGTGCATGAATTCGCTGGTGGTACTCTTGTTATCGAGCATCAGCAGAGGATATTTTGTTAAATCCCGGAAACTTAATTCCTGTTGTTTTAAATTAAAGTAGGATGGATTCGCAATAAATACATCCGTAAAATCCAGTACCATTTTGCGGATGTAGGATTGATTTAATCGTACATTCGGGCAGTTGGTAACGGCAATATCGACTTTTCCCTGCTCTAAGAGGTCAACGCAGCCAAGAGAGGTTGCATTGGTAACCTTGATGGGAACGCTGGGAAATTTTTTATGAAATTCTTTTAAATAAGGTACTAAAAAATAGCGGCAGATAGTATCGCTGGCAGCAATATGAAGCTGCCCCAACCCAAGAGTATTGGATTCTAAGAGCTGGTTTTCCCCGCGGGCGATGAGATTCATGGCAGGCTCAATGTGTTTTAACAGAACCTGTCCTGCCGGAGTAAGCTGGACTTTCTTGGTGCTACGGATAAAAAGCGGCTGCTCTAATTTCTTTTCTAAGGTCTTGATGGACTGGCTTACTGCAGACTGGGAAATGTAAAGCTGCTTGCTGGCTTCCGAGAAGCTTAAGGAAGTAGCAACGTGGTAGAATACTTTATATAATTCGTAATTAATATCCATAATGGCTCCTTTATCATATCAGAATGCATATCTTACATATTTTCCTTTATTATAAGTGACGCTTATAACTGTGTCAACATTAGTAACTCTTATAAATAAAATTAAATATATTAATTGTTCTTATTCATAATGCCGTGCTATAATGAGCATAAGAAAGTAAACATTCAGGAGGTAGAAGATGAGTAAGGTAAGAAGAGTGTATGTAGAGAAAAAAGACGCTTACGCAGTACGCGCCAAAGAGTTACATGCAGAGATTAAGAGTTATCTTGGAATCAGCGCAGTAGATAAGGTACGTGTCCTGATTCGTTATGATATTGAAAACATTTCCGATGATGTATATAAAAGAGCAGTTCAGACTGTATTTTCAGAGCCGCCGGTAGATGATGTCTATGAGGAGAATTTTGAAATGGGGGATGGAAAAGTATTTTCCGTTGAATTCCTTCCGGGACAGTTCGACCAGAGAGCAGATTCTGCAGAGCAGTGTGTGAAGCTTTTAAAAGAGGATGAAGAGCCGGTTATCCGTACCGCAACAACGTATGTTATTTACGGAGATATCAACGCTGAGCAGTTAGAGGCAATCAAGCATCACTGCATCAACCCGGTAGATTCCAGAGAGACCGGCATGGAGAAACCTGAGACTTTGGTAACAGAGTTTCCGGAGCCTGCAGATGTTAAGATTATGACCGGATTTAAGAATATGCCGGAGCAGGAATTAAAAGCACTCTATGATTCCCTTGGACTGGCTATGACATTCAAGGATTTCTTACATATTCAGAACTATTTCCATGGAGAAGAAGATAGAGACCCATCCATGACAGAGATTCGTGTACTGGATACTTACTGGTCAGACCATTGCCGTCATACCACATTTTCTACCGAGCTGAAAAATGTTGCATTTGAAGATGGTTTCTACAAAGAGCCAATGGAAAAGACATATGAGGATTATCTTGATACACATAAGAAAATGTATGCAGGAAGAGATGACAAATTTGTCTGCTTAATGGACATTGCATTAATGGCAATGAAGCGTCTGAAAAAAGAAGGAAAATTACAGGATCAGGAAGAGTCCGATGAGATTAATGCCTGCTCTATCGTAGTGCCTGTTGAAGTAGATGGCAAGACAGAAGAATGGCTTGTAAACTTTAAAAATGAGACCCACAACCACCCAACCGAAATCGAGCCGTTTGGTGGAGCTGCAACCTGTCTTGGTGGAGCAATCCGTGACCCGTTGTCAGGACGTACCTATGTATATCAGGCAATGCGTGTAACCGGAGCTGCTGACCCTACCGTATCTGTAAAAGATACCATGGAAGGAAAGCTTCCTCAGAAGAAACTGGTTCGCGGCGCAGCACAGGGATACAGTTCCTATGGTAACCAGATTGGACTTGCTACCGGATATGTCAAAGAAGTATATCATCCGGATTATGTTGCTAAGAGAATGGAAATCGGAGCCGTTATGGGAGCAGCACCTCGTCGTGCCGTTCAGAGACTGACTTCTGATCCGGGAGATATTATTATCCTCTTAGGCGGACGTACCGGACGTGATGGCTGTGGTGGAGCAACCGGTTCCTCCAAAGCACACAATACAGAATCCATTGATACCTGTGGAGCAGAGGTTCAGAAAGGTAACCCACCTACCGAGCGTAAGATTCAGAGACTTTTCCGCAGAGAAGAAGTTGCCCACATTATTAAGAAATGTAATGACTTTGGTGCCGGCGGAGTGTCCGTAGCAATCGGAGAGCTTGCAGACGGATTACAGGTTGATTTGGATAAAGTACCTAAGAAATATGCCGGACTGGACGGAACAGAACTTGCTATTTCCGAGTCTCAGGAGCGTATGGCAGTTGTTGTTGCACCGGAAGATGCACAGCAGTTCTTAGATTATGCGAAAGAAGAAAACTTAGAGGCTGTGAAAGTTGCCGTTGTAACCGAAGAGCCAAGATTAGTATTATCCTGGAGAGGAAAAGAAATTGTAAATCTTTCCAGAGCATTCTTAGACACCAACGGAGCACATCAGGAGACTGATGTAAAGGTAGAGCTTCCGGTAAAAGAAGAGAATTATTTAAATAAAATCAGTACAAAGGCTGTAGAAGAAGCAGTTGCAGCAGGCGATATGAAAGCTGCATGGTTAAATGAATTAAAAGACCTTAACGTATGTTCCCAGAAGGGCCTCGTAGAAATGTTTGACGGTTCCATCGGAGCAGGCAGTGTATACATGCCATATGGTGGAAAATATCAGTTGACCGAGACACAGAGTATGGTTGCAAAACTTCCGGTTATGAATGGAAAATGCGATACAGTAACCATGATGAGTTACGGATTTGATCCATATTTATCTTCATGGAGCCCATACCATGGAGCAGCTTATGCAGTATTAGAGTCTGTTTCCCGTATCGTAACAGCCGGTGGTGATTTCCACAAGATTCGTTTCACATTCCAGGAATACTTCCGCAGAATGTCGGAGGAGCCAAGTCGTTGGAGCCAGCCATTTGCAGCACTGCTTGGTGCTTATAATGCGCAGATTGGTTTCGGACTTCCATCCATCGGTGGAAAGGACTCCATGTCCGGTTCCTTCAATGAAATTGATGTACCGCCAACACTGGTATCCTTTGCAGTTGATGTAGCAAAAGAAAAAGATGTTATCACACCGGAGCTTAAGAAAGAAAATGATAAGCTGATGTTATTTACCATCGAAAAAGATGCTTATGATATGCCGGATTACGCACAGGTTATGAAGCTTTATGATGCAATTCATGAAATGACTGAGACAGGCGTTATCGTAGCAGCTTATGCATTAGACGGAAAAGGTCTTGCAGCAGCAGTCAGCAAGATGGCATTTGGTAATAAACTTGGCGTTACTGTAAATGCAGATGTAACAAAAGAAACATTATTTGCACCGGGCTTTGGAAATATCGTAGCAGAAGTTCCGGAAAATAAAGTTGCAAAAGCACAGGAAATCCTTGCAGCAGCAGGTCTTGCAGCAAACGGAGCTGTTGTGGGTGCAGTAAATGACAGCAAGAACTTTATCTATGGTGATATGAGCATTTCCATGGATGAAGCAATCGAAGCATGGGGACAGACTTTAGAGAAAGTATTCCCAACCAGAGCAACCACCGGAACAGAAGAAGTGAAGAGCGGACTTTACGATACAAAAGACATTTATGTCTGCAAGCACAAGGTTGCCCGCCCACATGTATTTATTCCGGTATTCCCGGGAACCAACTGCGAGTACGACAGTGCAAAAGCATTTGAAAATGCAGGCGCAGATGTAACCGTAAAAGTATTTAAGAACTTAAATGCAGAAGACATCCGTGATTCTGTTGATGTATTTGCAAAAGCAATTGATGAAGCACAGATTATCATGTTCCCAGGCGGATTCTCCGCAGGAGATGAACCGGAAGGCTCAGCAAAATTCTTTGCAACAGCATTCCGTAATGAGAAGATGAAAGAAGCTGTAAACAAACTCTTAAATGAGCGTGATGGTCTTGCTCTTGGTATCTGTAACGGATTCCAGGCACTGATTAAATTAGGTCTGGTTCCTTATGGCAAGATTACACACCAGAGACCGGATTCACCGACTCTGACCTACAATACCATTGGACGTCATATTTCCAAGATGGTATACACCAAGGTAGTGACCAACAAGTCCCCATGGTTAGCACAGGCTGAGCTTGGCGGCGTATACTGCAACCCGGCATCTCATGGAGAAGGTCGTTTCGTTGCTCCGAAGGAGTGGTTAGACAAGCTTTTCGAGAATGGTCAGGTGGCAACCCAGTATGTAAACGAAACCGGTGTTCCAACCATGGATGAAGAATGGAACGTAAACGGTTCTTACATGGCAATCGAAGGTATCACCAGTCCGGACGGACGTGTCCTTGGTAAGATGGCACATGCAGAGCGTCGTGGAGAGTCTGTTGCAGTCAACATTTACGGCGAGCAGGATATGAAGCTGTTCGAAAGTGGAGTAGCATACTTTAAATAAAATAGTAAAATAAAAACCGAGCGGTTCTGTTAAAAGCAGAACCGCTCGATTGCGTATGCAACACCATCTTCTTCATTAGAAAGGGAAATGAAATCAGCCGAATCTTTTAAGAGTTGTTGCGCATTTCCCATGGCAACGCCAATGCCGGCAGCTTTGACGATATCGAGATCATTTTCGCTGTCACCTACCGCCATGGTATCTTCCATGGAAATATGGAGGTAATCACAGAGGAATTTAAGTCCTTTGGATTTGGCAATGCCGCATCTGGTAACTTCTAAGTTATGAAAACCGCCGGACACATAAGTGACTTCCGGGAAGGCGTCTAAGATTTCTTTTGTTTTTTCTCTTGTGGTATAGCTTCCATCTGCATCCGGTGCAAAGTTTAAAGTCAGTTTTGAAACACAAAGTTTATGTTCTTCGATATAAGCAGCTAAGTCAGTAATCGTCTTCCGGGTGGTCTGGATATATTTTTTTAAGGAATCCGGAATATCTAATAGGTTGGTAAGCTCGCTGGTGGAAAACTGGGTATAGCCGTCACCATTGATAAAGGCATCGATATGAAGAGACTGCGTATAGAGCTTGCGTAACAGCCGGACACTTAAATCGGTATCCATGCTTTCATCTAAGAGCAGTTCCTTTTCCGGGACGCGGTATACCGCAGAACCGTTGGCAGTAATGGCATATTGGATGCCAAGCTCCTTCATTTCATCCACAGGAAGTCCGATATAAGGCCGGCCGGTGGAGATAATAACGGTAATCCCGTTTTCTACGGCTTTTCGAATCATTTCTTTATTATGAGAGGTAATGACACCGTCTTTATTATAGAGGGTGCCATCGATGTCTAAGGCAATTAGCTTTACTGAATTCATCAAGTGTACTCCTTTGTATTTGAAAATATCATTGTCAATGAATAACAGTGTAGCACAGAAAATGAAAAAAGCAAATCACCGGATTAAATTTATATTTTTAAGTTGCAGGAAAAGGAGCTTACATATATAATTAGTAGGAATTCAAATGTAAGATAAACTGGAGCATACTATGAATATAAAAGAATATATCAAAGAACAAAGACTGATAACCGATGGTGCCATGGGCACTTATTATGAGGAAAAATACAGCGAAGATACCGTGATTGCAGAAAAGGAGAATCTTAAGAATCCGGAGCAGATTAAGGAGATTCATTTAGAATATCTGCGTGCGGGAGCAAGGCTGATCCGCACCAATACATTTGCAGCAAATACCATGTTTCTTGCAGATATGCAGGAAGTAAAAGAGACAGTCCGGGCGGGCTATGAGATTGCAAAGGAAGCAGTAACCGCATTTCAGGCAGAAAATGGAAAAGAGATTCCGGTATTTATCGGAGCAGATTTAGGACCGATTTATGATCTTGACCATCAGGACTATGACAATGTGTTACAGGAGTACAAAGAAATTTGTGACACCTTCCTTTCCTGTGGCGCAGACTGTTTTGTATTTGAGACACAGAGTGACTTTACCTATATTGAGCCGGTGACGGCATATATCAAAGAAAAATCAGACGCATTTATTCTGGTGCAGTTTGCGTTTGACAAAAGTGGATACACCCGCTCCGGTCTCTCTATGCAACGTGTGGCAGTAGAAGCTTCCGAGATGGAAAATGTGGATGCCTATGGATTTAACTGTGAACTGGACAGTACCCACATGTATCAGTTTATGAAGAACCTGAAGTTCTCCAGTGACAAATTCGTATCAGCACTTCCAAATGCAGGGTACCCATATACTTTGCGAGGAAAGACAATTTATTCCAATAATGCATCTTATTATGCAGAAAAAATGAAGGATATTGCAGCCCTTGGCACAGATATTTTAGGTGGCTGCTGTGGAACCACACCGGAATATATTGCTTTGCTTTCTGGCGAGTTACAGGATGTGCCGAAGGCAACAAAGAAAATTGAAAATGTAGTAACGCAGGAGGTTACAAGAACTCCATCTATTTTTGAAGAGAAGCTTTCCCGTGGGGAGAAGGCTTATATTGTAGAATTGGACCCGCCATTTTCCGAGGATGCATCCAAGGTTATGAAAGGAGCAGAAGATTTAAGAAAATGTAATGTGGATCTGATTACCCTTTCCGATTCCCCAATGGCGCGGGCGAGAATGGATGCCGGACAGCTGGCAGTGAAAATCCAGCAGAAGACCGGTGTGGCAGTAATGCCGCATATCAGCTGCCGTGACCGCAATGTGATTGCGTTGCGTGCAGGTCTTTTAGGCATGCATATGAATGATGTCCGCCATTTCCTGATTGTGACCGGAGACCCGGTTTCAAGGGCAGACCGCGAAAGAGTGACTTCTGTTTTTGATTTCAATTCCATTAAACTGATGCAGTATGTTAAGGAAATGAATTTAGAAGTTTTTGCACAGGAGCCGGTTTATTATGGTGGTGCACTGAATTATCATGGCGCCAATCCGGATGCGATTATTGAACGGATGAAGCGTAAAGCGGAAGCAGGATGCGGTTATTTCCTGACACAGCCGGTATATACCGAGGAAGATGTGGAAAGACTGACTTATATCAAGGAACACATTGACACCAAAATCATGTGCGGTATTATGCCGCTGGTAAGCTATAAGAATGCAATGTTTGTGAAAAATGAGATGCCGGGCATCCATGTTTCCGATGAAATTGTAAACCGGTATCGGGAAGATATGACAAGAGAAGAGGCAGAAGAAGTGGCAATTGAATTATCTGTTGAAATCGCAGCAAAATTATATGATATTGCAGACGGATTTTATTTTATGACACCATTTAACCGGACGGGCTTAATTGCGAGAATTATTGAGGCAATCCGACAGGAGGAAGAACGCAGATGACAAGAGAGGAATTTAAGGAATTAGTAAAAAATGGACCGGTTATCTTAGATGGTGCAACCGGAAGCAATCTTCAGAATGCAGGAATGCCGGTAGGAGTCTGCCCGGAGCAGTGGATTTTAGAGCATCCACAGACCATGATAGATTTGCAGCGGGCTTATGTGGAGGCTGGAACACAGATTCTTTTGGCACCGACCTTTACTGCAAACCGCATTAAATTAGAAGAATATGGACTGGCAGATAAGCTGGTAGAGATGAACCAGCAATTAGTTGCCATTTCCAAAGAGGCAGCAGGCGGAAAAGCGCTGGTAGCCGGTGATATTACCATGACCGGTCAGCAGCTTTATCCGATGGGTGAATTGCAGTTTGAAGAACTGGTAGATATTTATAAAGAACAGGTCAAAGTTGTGGCAGATGCGGGAGCAGACTTATTTATCATTGAGACCATGATGAGTCTGCAGGAAACAAGAGCCGCTGTGCTGGCAATCCGTGAAACCTGTGATTTGCCGATTATGGCAAGTATGACTTATAACGAGGATGGCAGAAGCTTGTATGGAACAGATCCGGTAACTGCGGTAGTTACGTTGCAGAGCCTGGGTGCTGATGCAGTGGGAATGAACTGCTCCACAGGACCAGAGGAAATGTTAGAGCCGATTCGCCAGACCGTAGAATATGCCTATGTTCCTGTTTTGGCAAAGCCAAATGCCGGATTACCGGAATTAGAGGATGGTGTAACGGTATACAAGACCACACCGGAAGAATTTGCGGAAGTTGGTGCAAAATTAGTCGAAGAAGGCGTTTCGATTATTGGTGGATGCTGTGGAACGACCCCGGCACATATCAAGGCATTGGCAGATAAAGTAAAACCAATGGGAATCCATCATGTGGAAGCACCAAGACGAAGAGTGCTTACTTCCGAGCGTAAGACGGTAGAAATTGATTTGGACGGACCATTTATGGTAATTGGTGAGCGGATTAATCCGACCGGAAAGAAGAAATTGCAGGCAGAGCTTCGGGAAGGCAGCCTTAATATGGTTCGTGATATGGCACGGGCGCAGGAAGAAAATGGTGCAGCCATTCTGGATGTCAATATGGGTATGAATGGAATTGATGAGAAACAGATGATGTTAAATACCATTCATGAGGTTACTTATACAGTGGATTGTCCGCTTTGTATCGATTCATCCCATGTGGATATTATTGAAGCAGCACTTCGTATTTATCCGGGACGAGCTTTGATTAACTCTATTTCCTTAGAAAAAGAGAAATTCGAAAAATTGCTTCCGATTGCAAAGAAATATGGAGCAATGTTTATTTTGCTTCCGCTTTCTGACGAGGGACTTCCAAAAGATGCAGAAGAGAAGCGGCAGATTGTCCGTACCATTTTAGATGCCGCCTTAAAAATCGGTCTTCATAAAGAAGATATTATCGTGGACGGACTGGTAGCAACGGTAGGTGCAAATCCGCTGGCAGCATTGGAATGTTTTGATACCATCCAGTATTGTAAGGATGAATTGAGCCTTGCCACAGCCTGTGGACTTTCCAATATTTCCTTCGGTCTGCCGGAACGTATTTATGTAAACAGTGCATTTCTTACCATGGCAATTGCAAAAGGACTTACGATGGCAATTGCAAATCCATCCCAGGATTTATTAATGAATGCGGCAGTGGCTTCGGATATGCTTTTACATAAAGAAGGTTCCGATATCCGCTATATCAATCGGATGAACCAACGGGCACAGAAGGAAGCTCCGGCAACCGATAACGCAGCTTCGGCAGGCACTTTAGAGCCGGCAAATCCGGTATTTGACTGTGTATTAAAGGGAAATAAGGGCAATATTTTAAAAGAAGTAGATAAAGCTTTGGCAGCAGGAGAAGAACCGGGAGCGATTATTAATGGACAGTTGATTCCTGCCATTAATGAAGTTGGTGTCCTTTTTGACAAGCAGATTTATTTCCTGCCGCAGCTGATTTCCAGTGCGCAGACTATGCAGCATGCCATTGAATACTTGGAGCCAATGCTTTCCAAAGATAAGGACGCAGAGCCAAAGGCAACCATTATTATTGCAACCGTAGAAGGTGACATACACGATATCGGTAAGAATCTGGTAGCACTGATGCTCCGTAACTATGGTTATCGTGTCTTAGACCTTGGCAAGGATGTGGCAGCGGATATTATTGTGGATACAGCGTTAAAAGAGAATGCCCAGATTATCGGACTTTCTGCCCTGATGACCACTACTATGATGCGTATGAAGGATGTGGTAGAACTGGCAAAAGAGCGCGGCTGCAACAGCAAGATTATCGTAGGCGGCGCAGCAATTACACAGAGCTTTGCAGATGAAATCGGTGCAGATGGCTATTCCCCGGATGCAGCTGATTGTGTAAAACTGGTAGAGCGTCTACTGGAAGAAATGTAAATTTTTATTTTGGGAGGTTTTTGATATGGTAAAGATAATTTCAGATAGTACCTGTGATTTATCTGAAGAACTGGTAAAACGTTATGATATTACTATTCTTCCGCTTCACATTTTATTAGGTGACGAAGAATATCTGGATGGAGTAAATATTACTCCGCAGGAGATTTTTGACTGGTCGGATGAACACAAGACCACTCCAAAGACTTCAGCACCATCCGCAGAGCAGGCAGTAGAATTGTTAAAGCCTTATGTAGAAAAAGGTCAGGAGGTTATCTGTTTTGCCATTGCATCCGGGATGTCTTCTTCCATGAATGTGATGCGTCTTGCAGTGGAAGAACTGAATGCGGAAAATCTGGTGACTGTAATCGATTCAGCAAACCTTTCTACCGGTATCGGACTTCTTGTCATAGAAGCAGCCGAAATGGCACAGCAGGGAAAGGGTGCAGCAGAGATTACTGCACGCATTGAAGAATTAAAGCCTCTGGTTCGGGCAAGCTTTGTGGTAGACACCTTAACCTATCTTTATCGTGGTGGCAGATGCAGTGGACTGGCTGCCTTAGCCGGTGGTGCATTAAAGCTTCATCCGCGGATTGGTGTTGAGGATGGTAAGATGGGACCGGGCAAGAAATACCGTGGCAATATGGAAAAGGTTGTTCTCTCTTATGTGAAAGACATGGAAGAAGCAATGAAGAATGCCCGGCCGGAACGTGTATTTATCACTCATTCCGGCAGTGCCCCGGAAATCGTAGATAAGGTACGGGCTTATCTCAATGACCTGCATGTCTTTCATGAAATTTTAGAGACCAGAGCGGGTGGTGTAGTATCCAGCCACTGTGGACCGGGAACACTGGGCGTCTTGTTTATTGCGAAGGAGTAGGGAGAAGGAGAGATGTATGATTTGCAAAGGTATCTCATAAGGCAGGTATCCGGCAGCTTGACAGAATTATTGGAGTAATTTTGAATCTTGAAATATTTTCAAAAATTTTAAATATTTCAAAAATATTTTTGAAAAAGTGCTTGACTTCACTATTCCTATATAGTATACTAGCAAAGCGGGTTGCAGATGAGTAACCCGCAGGAATATGGGATCTTAGCTCAGCTGGGAGAGCATCTGCCTTACAAGCAGAGGGTCACAGGTTCGAGCCCTGTAGGTCCCATTCCAAAACAAATAATTGAATATGGCGGAATAGCTCAGTTGGCTAGAGCACACGGTTCATACCCGTGGTGTCGAGAGTTCAAATCTCCCTTCCGCTACTGAAAAAGAATCTTGCAGATGCAAGATTCTTTTTTTGCGAGTAGCAAGAAAAAATTTGGCATCAGGAAAGAACTGCAGGTGAGAATTTCTTGTAAATTCCTTACCGACCTGTTTTCCTATTTAAAAATAGCTTATGGCTCCTGAAAAAGTCCAATCTCAGGCGGATAGTAACTAAAGATAAAAAACAGAATTGCAAGAATTACAAGGCAGGTAAGTAGCAGTCCATTGCGGTTGGCAAGTTTGCGGTTATCTTTCAGAAACCATCCGGTAAGAAAGATACCCAGAACACTGATGTAGAAAATTGCAATATCAATCGCCATGACAGAGAAGCCCAGCACACCGGTGTATGTGTAGAAGAGAATTGGAATCAATGCCAACCCAACCAGCGTCCCAATGGAGAGTGCTACTGGAATCGGACTTTGTTCCGGCAGTTTGAAAAAGAGAAAAAGCACAAGAACCAGCATTGGAAAGAAAAGAAGCTTCATGTGCTCCCAGGTGGATTCATTCCATGGTGCAAAAAGCCGTACGATGGAATTGTTACCGGACCATTCATAGACGAAATGTAATAGGGATCCAATTACAGACACAAAGAGAAAACCCCAGATAAAAAGTTTTTTAGAATTCATAAAAATACCTCCTGAAACTATAGTATGATGCAAAACAGGAAATAATATGAAAAAAGAAATCTATAAACAGCTATCAGAAAATACCTCCAGTGTGGTATAATGTCCGTAAGTATTGAGCAGTGCCAAAAACAAGAAAAATTCAGATTGGCTGCTTGCAGACAAAGCTGGATTTTCCTTGTTTTTGATAGGGCGAAAGCCCGAGAGCGGGAAGGTGCATGGCAGCTTCCCGCGTGCACTGCGGAGCTGGATCGAGATAGGGCGAAAGCAGAGAGCCGGAAAGTTGAAAAGAAAAAAAGAAAGCAGGTAATCACATGCGAGTAGGAATGGGATATGATGTTCATAAATTAGTAGAAGGAAGAAAATTAATCATAGGCGGAGTGGAGATACCGCACAGTCTTGGCTTGCTGGGACATTCGGATGCAGATGTATTGTTACATGCCATCATGGATGCGTTGCTGGGGGCAGCGGCTTTAGGAGATATCGGAAAGCATTTTCCGGATACAGACCCGGCATATGAGGGGATTTCCAGTATAAAATTATTGGAAGAAGTGGGACAGCTTTTAGAGAAAGAGAATTATGTCATTGATAATATCGATGCTACGATTATTGCCCAGAAGCCAAAGATGCGTCCGCACATTGAGAAGATGGAAGAAAATATTGCACAGGCATTGAAGATAGACGTCAGTCAGGTAAATGTAAAGGCAACCACAGAGGAAGGGCTTGGCTTTACCGGAAGCGAAGATGGAATCAGCTCCCAGGCAATCTGTGCTATCTCAAGTATCTATGAAAACAGCATAGCAGTGGGAGGCAGTGAACGAAATTGTGCAGGCTGCCCGGGATGCGGAAAATAACTTTTCTATTGACAAAATGGCAATTCGTGCATAAACTAGTAGCGTAAAAAGAATTTAAAAATGATTCAGAAATGAATTGATAAATGCAGTGAACGGAAAGAGTAGTATACATGCGTGAATAAAAGAGAGAGACTGTCATCGGCTGAAAGCAGTCTTGATTCCAAAGTATATGAAGTGCATCCGGAAGCAGTCCGGTGAAAGCAAGTAGCCAGGAACGAATAGCACACGTTACGTGTATTGAGGGAAAGCAGCAATGCTTTACTTAGAGTGGAACCGCGGAATAACTTCGTCTCTATATTCATATAGAGACGATTTTTTGCTTTATAGGAAATTGCTTTCCTGTAAAGTAAAAAATCGATCCGCGAGAAAAATTGCAGGCTTGCATGCATAAAGGAAAGAATCTATACAGTGAACAGGAGGCTGTAATCATGGGTTTTATAAAAGAATTAAAAGAGGAATTTGAGATTATCAAGGAGCGTGATCCGGCATTAAAATCTCCAATGGAGGTTTTGCTTTATCCGTCATTTCGTGTTATGCTTAGTTATAGGCGTGCACATAAGCATTACCTGAAGGGACATTTCTTCCGGGCGAGATATATTTCACAGAAAGCAGCAAGAAAAACCGGAATTGAGATACATCCGGGCGCAGTAATTGGAAAAGGATTCTTTATCGACCATGGTACCGGCGTTATCATCGGAGAGACATCAATTATCGGAGATAATGTAACCTTATATCAGGGTGTAACCCTGGGCGGAACCGGTAAGGAGACCGGAAAGCGTCATCCGACCTTAGAGGATAATGTAATGGTAAGTGCCGGAGCGAAAATCATCGGCTCCTTTACGGTAGGAGAGAATTCGAAAATCGGTGCCGGAAGTGTGGTAATTGAAGAGGTGCCGCCAAACTGTACGGTAGTAGGTGTTCCGGGACGAATCGTAAAACGTAACAATGTAAAAATTCCGCGCAGTGATATGGATCAGTGCAATCTGCCGGACCCGGTACAGGAAGACATCAATGTATTGCAGCGGGAAAATTCAGAATTATGCAACCGTATCATTGATATGGAAAAAGAGATAAAAGCATTAAAGCAGGAAGTAGAAAAGAATTAAAATAAGTAATTCCAGGAACGATGGAGGATAACATGGAGAACAACGTAAAGATTTTTAATACCCTTACAAGAAAAGTAGAGACCTTTGTGCCAAACGAAGATGGAAAAGTGAAAATGTATACCTGCGGACCAACCGTATATCATTTTGCACATATCGGAAATCTGCGCAGCTATATTATGGAAGATGTATTAGAGAAAACACTTCGCTATGCAGGTTATGATGTAAAGCGTGTCATGAACATAACAGACGTAGGACATCTTTCCAGTGATGCAGATACCGGTGAGGATAAAATGTTAAAGGGCGCAAAGCGTGAGCACAAGACCGTTATGGAGATTGCAAAGTATTATACCGATGCATTCTTTTCCGATTGCTCCAAATTAAATATCAAACGTCCGGATGTGGTAGAGCCGGCAACCAATTGTATCCCGGAATTTATTCATATGATAGAGGTACTTTTAGAGAAAGGCTATGCATATATTGCCGGAGAAAATGTATATTTTGATACATCAAAATTAGATGATTATTATGTATTCTCCAGCCAGAGCGAAAAAGAGCTGATGGTAGGTGTTCGTGATGACGTATCTGAGGATGAAAATAAGCGCAACAAGAGTGATTTTGTATTGTGGTTTACCAAGTCCAAATTCGATAACCAGGAACTGAAATGGGATAGTCCATGGGGCGTTGGTTATCCGGGCTGGCATATCGAGTGCTCCTGCATCAGCATGAAGCATTTAGGCGAATATATGGATATTCACTGTGGTGGTGTGGATAATATTTTTCCACATCATACCAATGAGATTGCACAGAGTGAAGCATATCTTGGACACAAATGGTGTAATTACTGGTTCCATGTGCATCATCTGAATGATAAATCAGGAAAAATGAGTAAATCCAAGGGAGATTTCCTGACCGTTTCCTTGTTGGAAGAAAAAGGTTATCTGCCGCTGGTATATCGTATGTTCTGTCTGCAGTCCCATTACAGAAAGCCATTGGAATTCTCTTATGAAGTAATGGATAATATGGAAAATTCCTATGTAAAGCTTCGTAAGACCATTGCAAAACTGGATGCGTCTACAGAAGTAGAGCAGGATAAATTTGATGCATACAAAGAGAAATTCCTGCAGGCATTAGAGGATGATTTAAATACTTCCATGGCACTGACTGTAGTATATGAAGTATTGAAAGCCGATATGACCGATGCAACCAAGCTTGCACTGGTAAAAGATTTTGATTATGTATTATCACTTGATTTAGCAGCGGGAGAAGTAGCAAATCCTGCCGATGAGATCGATGCAGATTTAGAAGCATATGTATTAGAAAAAATCGAAGAGCGTAAGGCTGCAAAGAAGGAAAAAGATTTTGCCAAAGCAGACGCAATTCGTAATGAACTTTTGGAAAAAGGAATTGTCTTAGAAGATACCAGAGAGGGTGTAAAATGGAAAAAGGCATAGATTCCCATATCAAAGAATATTTTGACCTGCCAAAGGTGGATGTAGCAACCTACTCCCCTTTGGCACTTGCCTACATAGGAGATGGCATTTATGACCTTGTCATAAGAAGCATTGTAGTTGGAAAAGGCAATACCAAGGCATCCCGTCTGCATCAGACCACCAGCCATCTGGTGAAAGCACATGCACAGGCAACGATGATGGAGACACTGACTCCGATGCTTACGGAAGACGAAACGGAAATTTACCGCAGAGGCAGAAATGCCAAGTCTCCGACTATGGCAAAAAACGCAACTATGTCAGATTATCGCCGTGCCACCGGCTTTGAAGCATTGATGGGCTATTTATATCTGACGGATCAGTTTGAGCGGATTTTGGAACTGGCGAAAGAAGCAATCAGACACTATAATGTGAAGACCGGAAAGAATGATCTGGCAGGAGGAAAGTAGAATGGAAGAAATGCAGATGGAAAACACACAGGCGGAAAGCACGAAGATAGAAGGAAGAAATGCAGTTTTAGAAGCATTTCGTTCCGGAAAAACCATAGACAAGCTGTTTGTATTAGATGGCTGTAAAGACGGTCCCATTCAGACCATTTTAAGAGAAGCGAAAAAGCATGATACGCTGGTACAGTTTGTGGCAAAAGAGCGTTTAGAGCAGTTGTCAGAGACGAAGAAGCATCAGGGTGTCATTGCCATGGCAGCAGCATTTTCCTATGCAACGGTAGAAGATATTTTAGAAAATGCCAGAAAGAAAAATGAGGCACCATTTGTCATTTTGCTGGATAATATTGAAGACCCGCACAATTTGGGTGCAATTATCCGTACTGCCAATCTGGCAGGTGCCCATGGCATCATTATTCCAAAGCGCCGTGCAGTGGGACTGACCGCTACCGTAGCAAAGGCATCCGCAGGAGCCATTTATTATACACCGGTAGCAAAGGTAACCAATCTTACCAATACCATCCGGGAATTAAAGGAGCAGGGCATGTGGTTTGTCTGTGCAGATATGGGTGGCACAACCATGTATGATCTGGATTTAAAAGGTTCTATCGGACTGGTTATCGGAAATGAAGGAGAAGGTGTCAGCAAATTAGTAAAAGAAAACTGTGACTTTGTGGCATCGATTCCAATGAAGGGAGATATTGACTCCTTAAATGCATCGGTAGCAACAGGTGTTTTAGCTTATGAAATTGTAAGACAGAGATTAAGTTAACAGGAGAGAGAGATGCAATCTTATCAGAACATGAGTGATGAGGAATTAATTGCAGCACTTCGTAGTGGTGAAAAAGAAATTACAGATTATCTGATGGACAAATACAAGAGTCTGGTTAAGAAAAAAGCAAAAGCACTTTATCTCATTGGTGGTGAGACGGACGATTTGATTCAGGAGGGAATGATTGGTCTGTTTAAAGCTGTCCGGGATTATCAGCCGGATAAAGACAGCAGCTTTTTTCATTTCGCAGACCTTTGTATTGCAAGGCAGATGTATACAGCGGTGGAGGCTTCCAATCGGAAAAAGCATGCACCGCTCAATTCGTATGTACCACTTTATGCAGATAGTGAGGATTCGGAAGGCAGGAATCTGGCGGATGTGTTAGAGACTATAGATGAGGCGAATCCGGAGAATTTATTTATCAGTCAGGAAGACCGGGAAGATTTCAAGCGGAAAGTAAATGAAACTTTAAGCAAAATGGAACAGGAAGTGTTGTCGTATTATCTGCAGGGCTTTCGCTATGAGCAGATTGCAGAAGCTATGGGAAAAGAGCCGAAGGCTGTGGATAATGCGTTACAGCGTTTAAAGAAGAAGTTGAAAGGGAAGTAACAGCATGAAAAATATCATTCACATTTTTCGTAAGGACGTAAGAGGACTTTGCAGGAATTTTTTCGCACTGGTCATTGCAATCGGATTGTGTTTTATTCCATCTTTGTATGCATGGTTTAATATTTATTCCAACGAGGATCCTTATGCCAACACCGGAAATATCTATATTGCAGTGGCATCTGAAGATGAAGGAATGAAATTAGAGGATGGCACAACCGTCAACATGGGTGCTCAGGTGATTGAGCAGTTGAAGGAGAATAAGTCCATAGGCTGGCAGTTTGTAGACAGCTCTGATGAAGCAATCAACGGAGTAGAAAGTGGAAAATATTATGCGGCAGTAGTTATTGGTGACCGCTTTTCCGAGAGCATGTTCAGCATCTTTTCTAAAGGACTGGAGAATCCGACCATTACATATTATGAGAATGAGAAGAAAAATGCCATTGCAACGAAAATTACCGATACTGCGGTGAGCACATTAAAGTCCAGTATCAATGAGACATTTCTTGAGACAGCGGCAAGTGCCATGTTTGCCCAGATGGATAATCTTTCTGAGAAAATAAGTGAAGATGGCGGTGTGGATGGATTCCGCCAGAAATTAGAGCAGCTCAGCCAGAATTTAAAGGACTATGATGCCATGATAGACAGCTTCCTGTCCGGAAATGAAGAACTGAGCGCAGGGATTGATGAAGCCAATTCCAGTGTGTCAAAGGTGGAAGATAAAATTGATTCAGCTGTAAATTCCCTGAATGGAACAAAGACACAATTAGACAGTACGGATACTACACTTTCAGATTTTTCCAAGAATGTGGAGACAACCTTAACGGATATTGAGAATTCTTTGAATAAGATTTCAACGGATATTACCAATGCCGGACTGGGAGATTCTGCCAAGAAGACAACTGAAAGTATTGAGACAACAACGAATGATATCAAGACTTTAAATGACCAGTTGCAGTCGCTTTATGGAGCAATCAGTGGACTCAAGACAGATGAGAGCTTTACGGACGAGCAGAAAACGGATATGGATGATGTGATGTCACAGATTGATGCGTTGAAGCAGGATGCAGAAGAAATGCAGAAGCTTTTAGAGACACTGATGCCGGACAATGCATCAGATGCAGTAAAAGATGCGGTAGATACTGTGACAGGCGGAATGAATACAGCATTGTCTACCTGCAGCAAGACCATTGAAAATATGAAGAATGTATACACCAATAATCTGGTGCCTGGAGTATCCGGAATATTGGATACGGCATCCCAGATACTGGTCAATGTAACCAATCTTTTGAATAATCTGAATAATACATTAGGTGACATGGAAACCATTTTCGATGGAACCTTAGATATGGTAGATGCTACAGATGAAAGCTTTACACAGATTCAGACATTGCTGCAGACCTGTGATACAAAGATAGAAGAGGCAATCAGCAAGCTGGATGAAGCATCGGAAGATGAACAGATGCAGATTATCATGGAACTTTTGGGCGGCGATCCGGAATCCTATGGTAAATTCTTTGCACAGCCGGTAAAAGTGGAGACAAAGCAGGTTTATGAGATTAAAAATTATGGTTCTGCGGTTGCACCATTTTATACAACACTGGCACTCTGGGTAGGCGGTATTGTACTGGTGGCACTGATTAAGGTAAAGGCATCCGAAAAGGATTTGACGAATCCGAAGCGTTATCAGCTTTTCCTTGGAAGATATTTGATTTTCTTTGTGATGGGACAGATACAGGCATTGATTATTGTGCTGGGTAATATTTATCTGCTGCATTGTCAGGTGAAGAATCCGGTATTGTTCTGGTTTGCGGCGTCGCTGACGAGCTTTACCTTTACCTTATTAATCTATGCGCTGACACTTTCCTTTGGCGATATCGGAAAAGCACTGGTGGTTGTAATGGTCGTTATTCAGATTGCAGGTTCCGGTGGAACATATCCGATTGAGATATTGCCGGAATTTTACCGGCGGGTATATATTTTCTTCCCATTCCCATATGCCATTAATGCCATGCGTGAAACCATTGGCGGCATGTATGGCGGAGCCTATGAGAAGAATCTGGCAGAGCTTCTGATTTTCGCAGCAGCGGCATTGTTAATCGGACTGCTGATTCGCGTACCATTTATGGGTATCAATCATTTCGTAGAAAAGCGAATGAAAGATACGAAGATGATGTAAGAGAGCAGGTGAAGAGCAGATGGAAAAGAAAGAAGATTATGAAAAGCTTTATGACATGCTTTTAGGCTATGAGCAGGAGATTCATAAGAAGAACCAGAAACGTATCCGCATCGGATTGCGGTGTCTTATCATTATTCCACTGATTTTCCTGGCATTGTTATTCTGGACAGAAAGCTCAAAAATTGTATTTTTGATTCTGTGGATTGTATCGCTGTTTATTCTGGCAGGATATTTAATCTTTGTAGAATATTCGGATTATAAATTACAGGAAAAATTAAATGAGATTTCCAACCGGGAGCAGCAGGAGAGAGATGCACTGATTGGCGATGGAATTGCCCAGGTAGAAGAACGGATTCGTACCGTACTTCAGACGGCAGAGCAGGAACTTTTAACGGATAGCACAAAGGAGTAGCAGAGGGATAACACATGAAAAATATTTTTAGAATCTTTTATCGGGATTTTAAGAGAGTCAGCACAAATGTGGTAGCAGTGGTTATTGTAATAGGTCTTTCTATTATTCCGTCACTGTACGCATGGTTTAATATATTGTCCAACTGGGACCCGTATGGACCGGAATCTACATCAAATCTTAAGATAGCAGTATATTCCGCAGATGAGGGAATTGACATGGGAGGTCTGCCTTTAAATATCGGAGACAGCGTCATTGATGCCCTGAAAGCCAACCAGACTATGGGCTGGCAGTTTACTGATACCATGGATGAAGCAACCGACGGTGTATACAGCAGTGAATATTATGCGGCACTGATTATTCCGGAGGATTTCTCCGAGAAAATGATAAGCTTCCTTAACGGAGAAGTACAGAATCCGCAGATTATTTATTATGAAAATGAGAAGAAAAATGCCATTGCACCAAAGATTACATCCAAGGCAAAAACGGCAGTACAGGAGCAGGTTAATGCAACCTTTGTCAGCACTCTGGCAGAAGTCATGTTAAAGGTAAATGATGTCATGGTAGAAAATGGAATGGATTCTGGCTCTATGATAAATCTTTTCCTGACACAGCTTAATGATTTAAGCGGAGATTTGGACGGCTATATTGCATTGCTGAATTCTTTTGTCAGCATTACCAATTCGGCATCCAGCCTGATTGATACGACACAGGTTATGCTGCCGAATCTGAATACGATGGTAGATGATGGTTCGAATACGGTAAATACCATGCAGGGAGCATTGAATTCCGGCAGCCTTAATGCCAGTGCTTTGGCTGAGGTTATTTCAGCAAATCTTAATACAGCAGCCGACAGCCTTGACAACATCAATACGCTGATACAGAATGCCTTAGATCAGTTGGATAACTATGGTGATTTATCTTCCGGCGGACTACAGAGCGCAATTAATATGATGCCGCTGATCCGTCAGTTATTTGAAAACAGTGTGGCAGACTGGAAGGATGATGAAAGTGTTTCCGGTCAGATTGCAGAAATCGAAGCACAGTTAGATAAAATTGAAGCAGATTTAAACAGTGTCCAGAATAATGTCACAGATTTAACTACTGCAAAGGATACTTTAAACACTGAAATATCTACCGAAATAACTTCTTGTAAGACCAAAATAAAAGCTTTAAAAGATACGTTTGACTATTCGGTAAAAGGTCAGCTGGAGACAACCATTCAGTCCATGCAGGGGTCACTGAATCAGACACAGGCAATTTTAAATGGTGTCGATGGAGATTTTGATGAAGTATCGGAAGTATTGGATGCTTATAGTGAAACCCTCGATAAGGGAAATGAAAGCTTAAGTGATTCACTGGCAGCAGCACAGGAAATGAAGACCGGACTTGACAGTGTGATTACAAGTCTCAGTGCTCTGGAAATCAGTGACCAGTATCAGGCTTTGATGAAAATCTTAGAGACCGACCCGACTTTGTTAGGAGATTTCTTATCTTCTCCGGTCAATATGGAGACGAAAGAGATTTATCCGATTTCCAATTATGGTTCGGCAATGTCACCGTTCTATACGGTACTGGCATTGTGGGTAGGTGCGTTGATTCTGGTGGCAATCATTCATGTAAAGGTACTTCCGGATGAGAAAATACCGGATGCAAAACCTTACCAGAAATTCTTTGGAAGATATATTACATTCTTCCTGATTGGACAGGTGCAGGCATTGATTACTGCACTGGGAGATTTGTTTTATATTAAGATACAATGCCATAACCCATTCTTATTCTGGCTTGCCTGCGCATGCTGCAGCTTTGTATTTACCTTATTTATGTACGCATTAACGGTAGCCTTTGAAAATGTCGGAGAGGCTTTGGCGGTAGTCATTATGGTTATCCAGGTAGCAGGAGCAGGCGGTTCCTTCCCAATCGAAGTACTGCCGGCAATCTATCAGCGGATTTACCGTTTCTTCCCATTCCCTTATGGAATGGATGCACTCCGGGAGACCATTGGTGGTATGTATGGAATGACTTATTGGAAATGCCTCGGCATCTTGGGCATCTATATTATAATCTCACTTCTGATTGGACTTGTAATTGCAATTCCGTTCCGGAAGTTAAATATGAAGATTGAGCATAGCAAAGAAAAATCTGACATTATGCTGTAGAAAAGTATTGACAATCATAGCTCTCTATAGTATAGTATTACAAGTCGGGATTAGTTCCGACAGAATTGCTGGCATGGCTCAGTCGGTAGAGCGTCGCATTGGTAGTGCGGAGGTCACGGGTCCGATTCCCGTCAGCAGCTCTTCTTTAAAAAGTATGATCTTAAAAGTGTTAAACTTTTAAGATCATTTTTTATTTCTCTATTTGATAGCTTCCAACAACTGATGTACGGATACTTCCAATACTTCCGCTATATCCAATATTACCTCCAGAGAAAACGGCTGGTCACAATTGGGAGCCTCTATTTTGGTAAGGTAACTGATACTGATGCATGCTCTATCTGCCAGTTGTTCCTGCGTAAGACCTCTGAGTTTTCGGTATTTGCAGATTGTCTGACCTATGTTCTTATACTCCTGCGAATGCTTTTGACTCATTTTTCCATCTCCTATATCTACCATTACAATTCTAATAGATAATGCGGAAAGGAAAATTTCAGTTATAGTGAAAGTTTTGCATAATAAAAAATACCGGTCTTATTTCTCCGCTATTTACGGATTATTAAGACCGGTATTTGTATCATTCTTTCATTAGCAATTAATCCCGACGTAGTGTAAACTTTCCTACCAGATCGTTTAATGCATATGCCTGTGCGGATAATTCCTCACTGGTAGCAGACGATTCCTCTGCTGACGCAGAGTTCGACTGCACTACTTCCGATATCTGATTCACACCAAGTTCTGCCTGTTGCATCGCCTGTGCCTGCGTAGCAGACTCTTCACTCAATCGTTTTGCATCTGTCGCAATCTCCTTGACTCCCGTAACGATCTGCTCCAGAGATTCCGCTGCTGCCTCCGCTGCCTGGTTGCCATTCTTGATCTCCTGCAGCGATCCCTCGATCAGGCTTCTGGTATCTACTGCCGACTGTGCACTCTGTTCGGCCAGTTTACGGATCTGTTCTGCCACCACTGCAAATCCCCGTCCGGCTTCTCCTGCTCTGGCCGCCTCAATTGCCGCATTCAGAGACAACAGGTTCGTCTGACTCGCAATATCTTCAATGTCAGCAATAATATTCTGTATCTTTTTAGATGTTTCATTGATTCGGTCCATTTCCTCCATCAATGACCTCATCTGCATATGCCCTGCATCCGCCTGCTGTGCATAATTCTCAGCCTTTTCCGTCGTCTTCTGCAGTTCACCGGCTGTACGGGACACGGCGTCTGTGATATTCGTAATGGTTGCCGTCAGTTCTTCCACAGATCCTGCCTGATCTGTTGCTCCTTCTGCCAACGCCTGGGCAGATTGTGCAAGATTCTCCGATCCTGCTGATACCTGCTTAGCGGCCTCTTCTACCTGCTGTAAGGTACTGTTCATCTGTCGGTTCATCTTACGCATGGCATCTTTCAGTGCCACAAACTGTCCTACATATTTCTCTTCGATCTTAGTACCGATGGCATAATTACCCTCCGCCATCTGTCCCAACAATTCTCCTGCGTCCGTAATGATCAGATTCAGGTCGGCAGCCATGCCTTTTGCGACCTGTATCATATAGGATATCTCATCTTTCGTGTTGCTGTCCGGGAATGCACTCTCCAAATCCCCCTGTGCAAAAGTCTGAAGTCGATCCGCAAGCGCTATCATCGGTTCTTCGATATCTCCCGCCATTTTCTTGCCTAATATCACAGAACTCCAGAAAGAAGTCACTACGATAGTCAGAATCGCGATCAGCATAATAAACTCCATATGACGCAGATTTGCCTCCGCCTGATCTCCTTTTTCGACGCACAGGTTCATCAAGTCTACAAATTCCGCGTATATCCGTTCGTACTGTGCGGTCAGATCTCCGGTATCCAGATCCTGCGCCTGCAGATATCCGTCCTCGTCATCGGAGGTAGCCAGTTCCAGCACCTGTGCATCCAGATCCCAGTACCCGTCCAGTTCCTGCAATACTTTATTATAGGCATCCCTGCCTTCGGTGAATTTGAGTGAGCGGTTCAATTCATCCATGTAAGTCTCAAACGCTGCCTTTTTCTGGTCATGCAGTTCGATCTGCTTTTCTATTACTGCTTTGTCATCATAGCCTACTACTGCACGTAATGCGCTCCGGCTCTCCGAAAATGCCGCGACCGCTTTACCGATATCTCCCTGTGTAAATCCGTATCGGCTCAATGCCTTTTCATACTGCATCGCTGCGATCAGTAGTGCTACGATTCCAATAACTGCCGCAATCGCACCGATTATTGCTACTTTCACAAATCCTTTCGTCAGTCGCTTTTTAATACCTTGTTGCTTTTGTGTTGCCATATAAAGCTACCCCCTAGTCTTATCAGTTAAATAAGCTGCCGTGATCTGCATCTATATAACCAATAGTAGCACATCCCCTTTAATTGTTCAATCGTACAAAAGAATTAGAAATCAAATTTGATTACTACTCTAGACCATACTTCTTCCGCATTGCCAGCAACACTTTCGGCTCATTCTTCAGGTACAGTTCTCTGTCTTCCTTACACAGATTCTGGAACGAATACTTCACATATCCCCTGCCAAATGGATCAGAGTTAATTTATCCCATACTTCTTTTTCATTGCCTTTAAGATTTCAGGTTCTCCAAACAAGGCAATCTTATCTCCATCACCGCCAGCAATCATACTATTTATCAGCTTTACCAGTTGGCTTTCACCTTCTGCTCTGCCTTCTTCTCTGACGTCGTCATCATGTAACAGTTCTTTCATGTACTCCGACCTCCATTCCTCATTCTTACGTGCCATACGCACTGCTTCATCAATTCTCCGGCTCAGGTCTCCTTCGACCTTCCCGGTTCTGATAGGATTTTCCCTTACTCAGATGATCCGTATCCATCGTAGACTGGTAAAACCTGCTCCAGCACATCCTGGCAAAGCACTTTATCCCCCATCGACTTGCCAAACATAAAATCATCCGAAATCGTCAGTTCCTCGTATCGTTTTACCATTCGTATTCTCCTCTCACACGTATGCAGAAGAATAAACAACGGCAATACGCAGAACAACAAACGCTCTGTCCTTCATCATCTCCTGCTCTATTGTATTTAATGGGGTAAATAAGCAGGAATTCCTCTGAAGTCACAGATATCAACTTGCGTTGATTTAGAAATTTGAAATAGAAAAAAACTGCTTACAAGCAAAGAATAACAGACACTTTTATAATTGTCAACTTAGCAAAATAGCCAAATCGCCTTTCCAAGCAAACTATACGATCCTTCTTATCTCCTCTTCCTGACTATGTTCAGACCAAGCTGAATCATCTCATCTTTAGTGATAATCAATTCCGCACCATATACAATCACACCAACAAGAATCATAATTGCTACAGATATTAATCCATCTGGGAGCAACATTCCTGTGCAGTAAACCGCCACCATCATCACCAGACCGAGTACAAAATAACGGCAGAATGGCTTCAGACATTCCCCAAGAGGCAACTGCTTTCTTACACACCAAGCCTGGACACCCGTTACTCCTAATTCTGCTATCACAGTCGCTATAGAGGCACCGACAGCATTGTATTTCCGAATCAATATGATATTAAGCCCAAAGTTAATACAGGCACCAACAATAATAGAAATTGTATAAGCTCCTTGCTGTTTTGTAGGCAAGAGATATTGCTTTCCAATAACATTGCTCATACCGATAATGATAATTATTGGTGCAATAATAGCCATCAGCGGCGCTACTAGATTATAGCCCTTGCCAAAGAAAACTGGTACAAATTTACTAGCCACGCCAATAATACCAAACATCAAAGAAAAAGCAAGCATAAATACAAATCTGAATCCCGTCTTTATTCCCTTCAGTATTTCATCCTTTTTTCCTTCTGCAAAAGCTGCCGACATTGCTGGAAGCATGACAGTTCCCAAGGATGTAACTACCGTTAATACAATTTTTATAATTTTTTGAGCATTTGTATAATAACCTACCTGATCTATGTCAGTTCCAAATATGCCAATCATTGTCTTATCTAGCACAGTATATACCTCTACAGCAACCTGTGGAAGAAACAAGATTAATATTGGCTTAATTCGTGGCAATATGTTCTTCAGAACATCCTTAGATGGCTTAACCAAGTATTTCCTCATATTAAACCACAGGCTGATATTCCCTACTACAATCGGAACTGTGACACACAAAGTATACACCTGTACGTCTTCTGGCTTTTTCACGAATATAAAAATCAAGACAATTCCTATTAGCCTTATGAGTATATTGCGGACAACAGTAACTTTGAAATTTTCCATCCCTATGAAAAACCATGAGATGTCAAATGCAGTTGCAAGCACCTCAAGAGATAATATACGGTACAGATTGCCATAGTTGGGATCGTTTCTGAAAGTCAGGTAGAAAATCAACGTGCAGATTACAGATGTCAAGAACCTAAAAATTTCTATTTCCCAAAACGTCTCCGCACATCTCTCCTTGTCCTTCTGAACATATGCAATCTCACGTTGCCCATATAATGTAGTTCCCACAGCACCAACAAGCACAAAATATGTAGCTATTGATTGTGTGTAAGAATACGCTCCAATTCCTGATGCCCCAAGGACACGAGAAATGTATGGTGTTGTAATTAGTGGAGCAAGGAGTCGTATAATTTCATACGACGTGTTATATAGATAATTTTTTACAACTTTAGTTCCCTTCATACTATATAGTGTAATCCTTCCTTTTCAAAAAACTTGCGAATTCATCCACATTAAATCAATATTTCTCCTTATAGCCTTTTTTCTTTCAATCTGCCAGCACTGCCACAAACACCAAATTTTATCTTTATCTTAACAAGTAGGAGATTGAGTATATACCAAATCATACAATATTTTATAAATGCTGTTGAAAATTGTCGTTCATAAAACTTGTTAGAAAAGAACGACAACACTAACGAAGGAAATATGTATGAATATACCACCAAGCTAATCGGCACAGTCCATTGCTCCCTAAATGATTTTGCATATTCATATGATAATTGGGACAAAAAGGACATCAAAGCGACCAAAAGTATCAGTCCAACATAGCCAAAGTCATATATATATTGATAAAATGTCGTATATACATTACCTAGCGTAATCCCTTTAATATATCTTTGTGGCAAGACAGCCAATGTCTTGCCTGAAATTCCAATTTTAGGTTTTAGCCATTTTAAAAAGACATAAAATGTCTGGCTATCAACAAATGAATCTATAATCCCCTTTTTATTCTCCTGCAAGAATGTATCCAAATTCTTTATTTCCGAGCCACAATACATAGCCACATAATCAGTTCCTGTCTGGGTAATAGTTCTTCCCATCAAAACACCAAATTGTTTAAATCCGATGATAAATATCACAGCAGCCATTACGATCATCACAATAAATCTTGTTTTTATTGCCTTCCTTTTTATTTCAGCACTACGTCTTAATAGAATTATGTAAGCACAGAAAAAGCACATAAGCTTACATATTGCGTTTGTACGAGCGCCACGAAAAACACTACTGAGCATACTAAGTACTAAAATAGCAGTAGGTAATTTAGCAAACTTTTTATCAATTAATGTGTTCGCCAAAATATATGTTATCCAAAAACCTGTGGCATCAACAATATCCCATAGCAGATATAAAAGACCTGCATGGGGAAACACTATACTGTCTTCTGTAAACTTTGTAATATCATTATAGTACACTAGCGCAGATGCAATATTGCTTATTCCCGTTGCAACTCTTATCTCATAAAGAGTAAACAGTATTGTGAATACTTCAATCGCAATAATCATCAATGAATAAAAATGATTTATTTCTATGGGAACCGTCTTATAAACAGTATGATCTGATAATCTAAACCTCATATTGGTTTTTCGGAGGAATAATTTTGTTAAATATGCCACCAATGTGAATTCTAAAACACCTCCAAAAACTACCCAATAGGTATTGAAATGAAGATTTAGATTCCATTCTTTGGCATATACAGTTGCCCATGCACATGAAAAAACAAATGACGCACAGAATATGAATGACGGTGCTACGTATTCATTTTTCTCAATATTCAAACATAAAACCATTAAGATTAACAGTGAAGCAAATAAGATTACCATCCATTCCCCCTCCGATTCATTAAGGGTAAGTTTTGCTTTATTAACGCTGCATACTATCCTTTATACTTTTTAGTTTATAGCATACACATGCTAGCAAAAGCTGATTTTTATTTATAAATTTACATATCATTTTCCATGATTTTTTCATTAATGAAGAATCGACATTTCTAAATGCCGACTTATATGGTTCTTTTTTTAACAACATTCCCAATGAAGAGAACCTTTTTGTGAATGCATCTGCATTCCCTTCCGCAAAAAAATACGACCCCATTGATTCTATTAACCGACGACATACATAAAAGTCAAATGCCGGCTTAAAAAACTCCTCTTCCCCAGTCTTTTTCATGAAATCTTCAATACGCTCGAAGATATGGCTGTTCGTCTCTAGCACATTCATCCTATATTTGTGCAGAAGTGACGTACCCACCATTCGGTAGTAGTACACTGGCTTTGCCACATAAGAAATTTTCTTTGCATTTGCAAGAACATGAAGTGAATAGAGGCAGTCATCGAACATTCCATTGACATACGGATCAAACCTAATTTCGTTCTCCATTACCAGTTCCCGCCTCATTAGTTTGTTCCATGGGCCTCCAAGGCCAGTGGGTATAGTGCACCTCCCCCCATATGGCCTGGGATTATAAGGGAACGCAATAATGGCTTTTTGATAAGCTTTTATCTGTGATGCATCAGATGTGGTGAAGTCAGAATCAAAAACGTGAACATATTCGTTTTTACCATCGTCAAAAGACATATATGTGTCTGCAATTACCATATCTGCCTTTTTATTGACAGCCTCAGAATACAATATCTCACAAGCGTCCTCTGTCATCCAGTCATCAGAGTCAATGAAAAGAACATACTCTCCCGTTGCAGATTCAAGCCCTGTATTCCTTGCTCTAGAAACACCACCATTTTCTTTCCGTAAGGTTTTAAATCTAGAATCCCTCTTTTCAAACTCCTGATAAACCTTATAGCTCTCATCGGGTGAGCCATCATCCACAACAATTACTTCAATGTCTTTTAACGTCTGTTTCTCCACGCTCTCCAGACACTGGTACAGATATTTTTCCACATTATATACGGGAATAATTATACTTACTTTAGGCATCTCACTATCCTCAACTTAATTCTTTATACACTATCTTTCCCGAATCATTCCTTGGAATCTTCTCAATCACAAATACCTTGAACAAGTTCTTGAACAGTCCTGTCTTATTGCAAACAAAGTCCTGAACATCCTTGACTTTTTCACTGTCAGTAATATAGATATCCATCCGCTGATCTGTTCCTGTACAGGCACATTGAATACCAAACTGCTCTTGGATTAGCCGTTCACACTGGTCGAGACTGACACGGTAACTAAGCAGTTTCAAGAATCTTGAAAGACGACCTGTCACATAATAGCAACCATCCTCATCTCGTCTTGCCAAGTCACCCGTGTGATATACGCCATTCCACTCATCACCCTTCATTAGGTCGTCACGACAAGTCCCATATCCCATGGTCACGTTTGGTCCCTTGTAGCATAGCTCACCCTCAGCTATCGTTTCCTCCAGAACCTTTCCATCTGTATCTATCAGGAACAATTCCCCCTCCGGGATAGCCTTGCCGATGCTCCCCGTCTTAGTCATTGCATATTCAGGCGGAAGTACCGCCATACGTGCGGAGGTTTCCGTTGTACCAAAGGATGCGATGAATCTCTTATTATTTTTCTGTGCATATTCTGCCAGCCAAATAAATCGCTTATCCGTCAGCTTACCACCGCCTTCTGCCAGTGTAGTGAGGTACGGAAGATCCATCATGTCAAAATGTAGTCGTGCAAAAATATCGTAGCTAAACGGTACACCTGTGAAATTTGTTGCCTTTTCTGTCCTAATGTAATCCCAGAAATCGCCACTGAACAGATTATGCGTTGTAAGAAGAACTGTGGCTCCAACATATAGATGGGTATTGATTACGTTCAGTCCCATAGTGTACTGCATTCCAAGGTCACACACCGGGCGCTCTACACTGCTCCATTCAAAGGCAATTGCCACGTTTTTCGCATTTGCTTCCAGATTTCCTTTTTTATAACGCACTAACTTCGGGCTACCTGTAGATCCTGATGTAGTCATCAGCAACTGCAGTTTATCGTTAATCGGATACAGTTCATTTCCCGTCTCCAGCAAAGTATACCCAAAATTGCTATATAACACCTTAAAATGAAACTTTTCCACTTCCTCCGTTGGAACCCAGAGATAAGTTGGAGTATAAGTTCCCAACAGGCTCTCCAACAGTTCACTGTCAATCTTACTGCTTAACATAAGCGGAACAACACCACGCTCCACAAAGCTTAGGTAGCCTACCATAGAACCAACCGTATTTTTACACAGTTGGAACACGACAGCCCCAGTTTTTATGTCGGGGCAAAAGGATTTTACTTCCTTAACAAGTTCTCCATATGTAAGCATATAGTCTTCATTATCCTTTAAGGCCAAGGCACCTGACGGATGCCTGTCTATGCCAAGAAACATATTTTAATACCTCCCAAAATAATATCCATAATGGATCAGTTGCGTCTCTCAGCCAATCTATTCACAACTAATTTTTCTACTATTATATAAACAACAGATACCACTATAGTTAACACTGTCTGGTTTGCTACAATATATACATAGAATTCGATTACAATATTGTTGCTCTTAAAACTCTACCCCATACTTAGCCAGAATGATCTTACCATTCTCATAGCCTCCGAAATGTGTGATGTCATCCGTCTCAAACATAATCTCGAACTCATCCTCCAACTGAGCAATGAGTTCCATATGAGCAAGTGAATCCCACTTTTCAACGCCAAAATTAAAATTAGCATTCAATTCGTCTTCTTCAACCTCAAACAGTTCCTTAAAAATCTTGTTATATTTTTCAATGTTCATATTATATTCTCCCATATTTTGTTCAGTTGATTTGTTCATTTAAAATTACTATATATTTTTCCTCATGATCTCCAGACGTTACTGCCGCCCAGCAAACCGCTCAATTAGCTTCTGTACTTTAACTCTAGAAATTGCATAAGCCTCCTTAGTCAATACAGAATACAGTACGTCTTGGGCAATGCCTTCCAATCTCCCCCTATGTGTGAACTCCACACCGAACCGCTTTTGGATACCAAGCATTACATTGTTATTCTCCAAAGCTGTCATGCTAATCTTATCCACTCCAAGAATATCAAACGCAAAATCGAAACTGAGTTTCAATGCCTCAATGTTCTCGACCTGTGAGCCATAGCCTATAAACCTTCCTGTCTCCACCGTTTTTTTTACAGAATCATGGTTATACACACCCTTCATTCCGATTGGCTCCCCTTTCAGGTTTTCTACCATGAACAGATAATCCCCCGGAAGCGTCCTTTGTCTTTTGATATAATTCCTCTGATCCTCCACGGTACCTGTAATCTGATGTACAAACCTTGTCTTCTCAGGATCTGTCCGCATCTTGTACGTCACCTCAGCATCCGACTCTTTAATCGAGCGAAGCCTTACTGTGAGCCCTTCTACAACACCATCATAAACCATACTGTTTTTCTCACTTTCCCATCACTTTCTTCAGTAGCCATTTTTTATCAGAATGCCAAACAAACTGTGCCAAATAGCCAATATACAGGAAAGTTTCCTTCTTTCTGATGTATTTATTCTTTATCAAAATTCTCGCATAGCTATGCGAACAATAATTTTCAATTTCTATCTGATTCTTTCTCAGCTTATCACAATCATATTCGTAGCGTTTTACCGTATGTTCTGACTTCAGTGTATATACGATTTCGTGCAATTGAACATCAAAAACTGCTTTTGACATCACCCTCTGTGACAACCTTATACCTGATTTTTTTCTTTCGTTTTCATCCTCTACATACTTTTTTACTTGCGCTAAAAATAAATTCTCATCCAGATAAACGATCTGATCGCAGTCACACTCTCCGGGAAGCAAAAATTCTGAAAGTTTGTCGCTAAGACCTGGTGACGCATACTGCACTACCGGCAAATTATTGGACGCAGCAATCTGCGTCATCAGCCCACCTCCAATTGGATACGTGCCTATGTACACGTCAACCTTACGGAACAATTCTATAATATCATTACGGAATCCAAGAACATAAAATCTATCCCCTAACTGATATTTCTTTATCATTTTCTTGACATATGCTGTCTGCCCAAGCTTACCAAATGCTCCTCCACCAACAAAGTAAAAAGATATATTTTTATTCTCATCAAGTATCTTTTTAACCAGGTGGAAATACGCATCGTCTCGACCATATATTTTTTCCAGCCTGCCTCCTGAAAGCAGTTTTACTCGTTTTTCACTTCCAGAAGGAAATCCTTGAAACGGTTTCGATATAGTCGTCGGATAGAATGGCTGTATAAATACCCTATTCTCATGGATTTTCCTCTTATCCAAACAAATATTATAACCACAATTGCGAAAGGATATAAAATAATCAAAAATTTTTGCTCCTAGCCAAAAAGAATGATCTGAAAGGTCAATATAAAAACGTTTGACCTCCTTTAATGCGGCCCATGCCATTACTCCAATTACATCATCAGAAGTCGTCTGTATCAAGGCATGAGATGGAGCATATTCTGTAACCTTATCACAAATAAACTGTGCCTTCTCAACATTGTCCATTGAAGCTGGTATTTCACAAACAGTTACATTATTGACTGATTCTATTTGCCCTCGTATCAATGCTGCAGATTCATTCTTTAATGACTTTGTCGTAATGTACATGAATGGTATATTCCATGAGAGCAATGCTCCCAGATACTGTTGTGTTAGAGCAATATTATCCGTAGTGTGTGTATCATAAAAAACAATTCTGTCTGTAGTTTTTATATGTCCTGCTTTTATCTGTCTTTCAGATAATTCAACAACCATATCTTCCAGTGTATCGTCTTCATAGCAAAGATAATAGTTTTTAGCAAGGGCACAGGCTGTTTTCATGCAGTCAACTGCTAAAGAATATGCTTCCTTATCAATAGATAATCTGGCATAATATTTAAATTTTTCAAATTTCTGATATAGCTTCTGTTCTGAAACCATTGAATCAGGCACCTACTTTCTAAACCTGTGCACCAACAACACATATGCATAAAAACAATGTGACAAAACTGGATACACCATTCTGACAATTTTGTGATCATACATGGAAGTCCTCTGTACTTTTGACACATATCTGATCAATTTTTCTGGTTTCCAGATGACATCTGGTCCAATCTTAACGTTTTTAATATCATACTGTACCTTCCCTCGATTTTCCTGCCGGAAGTTCTGAACATAATTTTCTGTACAGTTACGGATGAAATCCAACCTTGTACCATGTGCAAAAAGACTACTCCTCATTGACAATTTTGCTATCAGCCAGTCAATTTTCAAATCATTCGGTTCTGTATCATCCCATGCCGCAAGCCCTCTGAACTTCAACATCATATATTCCTGAAGTTTTGCAATCCTGCTTTCAAACAACTCCTGCTCTATAGGATCCCACTCATAGAGAATGTCGATTCCATCTTCTTTGCGGACATATTTTAACGCAGTACCATGGGGAGCTGCTAACAGTTGCTGATAAAATGGAATATTCATCCCCAGATAGTCATAATATCTACTTCTGGGATTCTGTTCTGAAAAAATCAGCCCTTGACAATCCAATTCAAGTATAGGCTTATCAGGAATCTGCACTCCAATATAGTAGCCCTTCGTCTTGATACCATAACATTTTTCAATTGCGTTCTGCGAAGTACACTTCCATCCAGAATCAACAAACCGAAACACGCCATCTTTCACATACGGCATAGTGTATGCAACAAATGCATCATGATTCTCTTTAATCAGCTCCTTCACCATTTTCTGGAATTCCGAATTGCTGTTCAGTTCTTTATAAATTCTGGATTTTTTTAATGGTTGAAGAACTTCCAGTTCATTATCTGTGAAAGAAACAAATTGTCTGATATCATCCTTTCCAATTTGCAAGGATTTCAGCCAGTTACTGATTGTAATATCTTCTAATGACTGGGATGTGTGTTCTTCCTCGACACCAGCCATAATGCTACGTCTGCTACACCAGTAGTACGTTGTTTTTATGTGCTGATTCTGTCCATATAATAGCTTCTGATAAGTTTCAAACAGATCACGGAGGTAATACCCTTCCCTTGCCATGAATGCAATCTCTGAAATCCCCTCCTCGGCCAATTTGGCATAAAGCCTTTTAATGAACACATAGAATATCGCAATGTACTCGCTATAATCAGCGCCATCACGATACATACGGTCAGTAGATTCCTTCATTTGTTTTTTGCTATAATCAGAGCCAATTTTCTCAGCACCATAAATTGCACACTTATATGCATAATTCGGTCTGAGGATAGCATCAATACCAGCTTTCCTGGCATTGACATAATCAGCGGATTTGCTATCGCCGACCATAATAGCTGTAGACGGATCAATTTTCAGCTGTTCCAAAACATACGGATAAATATCCCCTGTGGCCTTACGCTTACCAACATCACATGATACAAAAATCCCATCAAACAGATCTTTCGGAATATCAGCGGCATACATTATTTTCCTCAATTCATCTGTTGGAAGGTAGAAATCCGACACGCAGTATATCTTTTTCCCACACTCTTTCGCCTTCAACAAAATGTTTAGATAGTTTTTATCTGCATAATCACAACCACATTCAACAGATATATCAATCTGCATGGATGCTTCTATGAATTCATTTTTATCAAGTTCAGTACACTCAGAAATTTCGTCAAACATCTTTCCAATAGCAGTTACATAATCCACTTCTGACTTTCTTGTTTTAAAAGTCATTGTTTCTGCTTCCTTACGGCAAACTGAAAACGCCCTGTACCTCAACAATACAAGTGTATTCGTACTAATTCCATTCAGACATTTAAAGCGTTTCTTCAAGCATACTGCCCACCTGTTTACCACACCTTTCGCTGTCACATCACGTAGAACCAATGTATCAAATAGATCCGTCAATATAACCTGATATTTTTCATTGCATAAATCCATTATCTGATTTCCTTATTCTCCTGATTTTCCGACTATTACATAATCGTGCATCCATCCACTGACAAAATCTGTCCCGAGATGTAAGATGCATAATCTGATGCCAGTAGCAAACATCCGCCAGCAATGTCCCTCGGCTGTGCAAGCCTACCCATACAGATGTTATTAATCCTGCCCTGTAATTTTTCAATATCCGCCTGTTCCATCATGGCAGTCTGTGTAAGCCCAGGAGCAATGGAATTCACCCTGATTTTCTTTGGAGCCAACTCTTTCGCTGCAGATTTTGTCAGTGCGATTACCGCACCCTTAGTAGCTGAGTACACAAGTTGCCCAACGTTGCCCCTCAGTCCTACCATAGATGAGATGTTGATAATGCTACCACCATTTGGGTTTCTGGACATCACTCGACTGACAGTTTGGAGCATCTCTATCGTCCCATAAACATTGACATTGAAAGTCTTTTCCATATTGGGTCTGGAGATCATTCCAATCAGTTCATTGAACTCAACACCTGCATTGTTTACTAGCACATCTATATGACCGTACTTCTTCTTTATAGCCATAACATTTTTACGGACTGCCTCTGGATCTGTAATATCAAAATACATAGCATCTAGCCTGTCTTTTAACGTGCTCTCTGCAATCCAATCATCAGCTGCACCTTCTCTTGCATCATTGACAATTATCTGTCCGCCCTCCTCAGCAAACAATGTGGCTATCTCTTGTCCAATACCTCTCGCTGATCCAGTTACAATACATACTTTTCCTTCCAACAAAGAGCCCAATGCTGTTCCTCCTACTACTTTTAGATTACCTGCTTCCAACAATGTTCCTTACGCTCTTCTCCGGCTTATATCGCACATTATCATTCAAAATACTCATCACCATGCACTAACTCCTTATTCAACCCCATTCAGATATTCCAGATACATCTTCTCGTACTTCTCAGGAATCCGCCTCATACTAAAAGCAATTCCATTCTCATCATAACCAAGGAAGTCGCCACCACCAACCTTAGAATGGTCTCCTCGTTCTTTAGTATTCATCACCATCTTAATCAGGCTCAGAAACATTTTGCAGTCAACCAAGAAGTTCGCATTCTCGACATACCAGATATCATTTTCAAACTGCTCCTGATAAAGTCTTACATGATTATCTGCATTAATGCATGGACATTCTAAGCCAGGTTTGACTGCTGTCCGCATCTTGTGCCTATCTGAGAGTCTCTCATCAAAGGATGATGGCAGTGGTCTTGGTCCTATCAACGTCATATCGCCCTTTACAATACTCCAGAAGTTCAGCAACTCATCCAGAGAAAATTTTCTGACAAATATACCAAATTTTGTAACACGTTGGTTTGGGGGAAGGAGGTTTCCATTCTTGTCTTTTGCATTTGTCATATTGCGGAATTTCACCAATGAGAAATGTCTCCCATCCTTGCCTGTCCGCTCTTGCCTAAAAAAGATAGGAAATCCAACATCGAAAAAGGTAATGACACCAATTATAAAATTCACTGGAAGAAGAACCACAAATGCTGGAACAGAGACAATTAAATCAATCCCTCGCTTAACATATTTAAGATAAAAGCTATCCTTCGGAACCACTGTTTTAGATAACTTATTCACCATAGCCAGGTTCTCTGCTTTGACAATTTTTGCTATATAGCTTGCCTTATTCTCTACTTTTATATGATTCTCGCACTTTAGCGTATGGTTCTCTATGCTTGCTGTGTTGCCTATGTCTCTCACGATTCCTATGCTGTCTTTGACATCTGCACTCCCTTGTTTTTCTTTTCTCATCATTTTCAACCATCAATACCTGTTAATCACATACTATTTTTGACAGACTATATATCCTCTTCCAACAGTATTGTCAACTCACGTAAATTCATTGATTTTATCAATTACATACCGAATTTCTTTCTCCGCCATTCCATAATACATAGGAATACTTAACTCAGTATCACTGATTTTCTCTGCAATAGGATAGTCTCCTGCCCTAAAACCAAGATTTTTATAACAATCCTGCAAATGCATCGGAATCGGATAATGCTTATTGGTATCGATATGTGCATCGTTTAAAAACTTTTCAAGTTCCGCTCTTCTGCTACATCTAATTCCGAAAATATGCCAAACAGGAGTTGCATAATCTGGAACAAACGGAAGAATTATTTCAGGATTTTTAATGCCTTCTAAATATTTCCGGGCAATATTTCTTCTCTCGTTGTTAACTTCATCTAGACAGGAAAGCTTGGCCGACAAAAAAGCCGCTTGGAGTTCATCCAGCCTAGAATTATTACCTTGATATATATGATGGTATTTATAATCTGACCCATAGTTGCCTAACGATCTAACCTTATCAGCAATTTCTTTATTATTGGTTACGATTGCTCCTGCATCTCCTAACGCTCCCAGATTTTTACCTGGATAAAAAGAAAAGCCAGCCACATCTCCAAAGGATCCAATAACCTTACCTTTATATTTAGCACCATGTGCCTGTGCACAGTCTTCTACAACATAAAGATTATACTTTTGGGCAATCTCCATAATGGGATCCATATCACATGTCTGTCCATATAAATGTACTGGCATAATAGCCCTGGTTTTCTCTGTAATTGCCGATTCAATTAATGTAGCATCAATGTTAAATGTCCTGATATCCGGCTCTACAAATACCGGCGTAGCTCCCACATACGTTACAGCAAGTGCTGTCGCAATGTATGTATTAGATGGAACAATAACCTCATCACCATCCTTTATCCCCAAAGCTTTTAGTGCAAGGAACAATGCATCTAACCCATTTCCTGTTCCTACACAATATTTTCTATCACAATATTCTGCAAATGATTTTTCAAAAGCTTCATCTTCTTCGCCTTCGATATACCATGACCGAGTGTACACACGTTCAAAGGCTGCCCTAAGTTCTGTATCTAATTTTTTTTCAAGTGGTTTAAAGCTCACAAATGGTATGTTCATGTTCAGTAAATCTCCTCTGCTGGTGAATCAGCATCACCATTTTTTACAAAGTTCAAAAATGTATCATAATTTCTTATGTAATCTGCTTCATCATACAATTCAGAAGCCAAAACCATGAGTACTGCATCCGGAGAGAAATCAAACATCTCTCTCCACATATTATTTGAAACATACAGTCCTTCATATGGTTTTTCAAGAGGTATAACTTTCTTCTCTTTTCCATTGTCCAAGCGGATTTTACAACTGCCATGAATGCAAATCAGAATCTGTTGCAAACATTTATGTGCATGCCCACCTCGTGTAACCCCAGTGGCTGTGTCATACATATAGTAGACACGCTTTACTCTAAACGGTATGTCCTTAAATTCTTCTAGTGCTACTAACTGCCCGCGATCATCTCCATGCGGTTGAAATACATATTTTATCACTTGCATTTTCTTAAGCTCCCCATCATATCAAATTGAATGCTTGAAAATATGTAATCCTGCTTTTCATCAGCGTACACATTCTGCTATCAATGAGAGTCTCATCCACAAAACTACTACCTACTCTTCCGTCCCATAGTTTCCATAATACTTTCCATAGTACTTCCCGTAATATTTCCCATAATACTTCCCATAGTATCCCTTGCCGCTCATCTCTACCTTATTCAGTACGCAGCCGAGGATCTTGCAGCCGGTCATTGCCAGTTGGTCCTTGACCCTCTTGGCGAAGCGGTAGCTGATCTCACCGCAGGCGAGGATGATCACCGCGCCGTCGCAGAATTTGGAGACTACTGCGGTATCGATGACGCTTCCCAGGGGTGGTGTATCGATAATGACCATGTCATACTTCATTCGACATACTTCGATCATCTTCTGGAAACGTGTATTTCCCAACAGCTCGCTGGGGTTGGGCGGCACCGGACCGGCGAAGAGGAGATGGAAGTTCGGAATATCCGTCTCGCAGATTGCCGTGTCGAGATCTACCTTTCCTACTAAGTAATTGGTCAGTCCGAAGCGGACTTTTCCTTTTTTATGTCTGCTCCTCATGACGCTCTTGCGCAGATCGGCGTCAATGAGGATCGTTTTCTTTCCATTCTGTGCAAAGGATTTTGCCAGTTCATAGGATACGCTGCTCTTACCTTCGTTCGGCGTACAGCTGGTCACACAGATGACCCTGATATTTTCTCCGGAGAATTCGATGTTCGTACGGAGCGTTTTAAATGCTTCTTTGGTACGGAAATCCTGTTTTTCCTGTTTTAATTCAATGCTCTGCATCTTCCTGCTCCTTTTCTATATCTACGACTTCGATGGTCTCGTCCACTTCCATCCGGGGCTCATAGTTTTCCTCTTCTCCCTTTGTTTTCCGTGATTTCTTTTTCTTCTCCACAGTATCAAAGTTGGGGATCAGTCCCAGGGTGGATAGTTCCAGATATTTTTCAACATCCTCGGAAGATTTGATCGTATCATCCAGCAGATACCGCATCACGATAATGCCGGCTGACAGGATCACACCGAGCATTGCTGCGATCAATGTCCACTTCGGGATAGAAGGTTCACAAGGTTTTTTCGGCAGGTTCGCTTCATCTGCCACATTTACTGCCTCCACATCGGTCACATCCTTGATATGTACCGCTGCCACATCACGGATACTATTGGCTATGATCTGTGCATCTTCGGGATTTGGATCCTTTACTGTAATGCTTATGATACGGGTGTTGGTCGTATTTTCTACGGACACTCTCTTTTTCAGACTCTCGTAGCTTTCATTCAGCTGATACTGTGCTATCACCTTTTCCAGCACTGTGCGTCCCAGGATCAGTTCTTCATAGTCCTTGGTCAGCTGGCTGGCCAGCTGTGCATCACTGTAAGTCATGCTGTTCTCATTCCCTTTGCTGGTAGAGATATAGATGCTGGTCGTTGATTCATACTGGGGTGTGATCAGGAAAAAGCTAACCGCGAATCCGATGGCCGCCGTAGCCAGTGTTGCCAGAATAATGATCCATGCCTTGTGCAGAAGCAGGCCGAACAGATCCTGTAAGTCAATTTCAATTACGTCTTCCTGATTAGAAGTCTGCATATTGTTTTTCCTCTCATTGTACATTGGTCAATTCATTAGTGTTACTTCAGGAACCTTCTGGCGTTGCCTCCGGTAAGTTCCGCAGCATAAATATCTCCGTATTTTTTGCGGAGGTTCTCCGCACATTTCTCTATATAAGGAGCCCTGCCCTCCGGTCTGTGTGCATCTGTGGATACGAAATCCACCAGACCGTTTTTCAGCAGGCTCTTCACATTCTGTTTTGTAGTAAAACCGTTATCTCCGGTCACGGAAGCGCAGTTCACCTGGATCAGTGCCCCAATCTCCCTCAAACACTGGATGGCAGCGAATTTCCGCTCCATCAGGTTCCGGTACCTTTCCACATGGGCGATCACCGGCTGATAACCGAAGCCCAGGATCTCTCTGACTGCATTGTGGATATACTTTTCCTCTGCATAGGGCTCGAATTCCACCAGTACACAGTTGGAATCTCCCAGGGTGATGATCTTTCCCTCTTCCATCCATTCCGACATTTCTTCTATGTAGTAATACTCGGTACCTTTTTTTAATGTGATCTGGATTCCTTCTGCTGCCGCCATCTCCTGTACCAGATGGATTTTCTCCTCTACTTTTGCAAGCGTTGGATGTCCCTTCCCCGGCATACAATGGGGTGTAGTATAGATGGTACGGATTCCTTCTTCTTCCGCTACCCGCAACATGGCAAGTGTCATGTCCATGTTCTTGGATCCATCATCCAGACCGGGCAGTATGTGGGAATGCATATCAATATATTCCATGCGATATTTCTCCTTTTTTGATCCCGGCATGGCGCCGAAGCACCACACCGGTCTCATAGAAACCACTCTACCTTTTTACTTCAATTTAATTCTTATTTCATTTATGACCAATACTTCATAAGGCCTTATGAAATCAAGTTCGTAAGAATATCTTAGAACTCGCCGGTCTTGGGTGCCTTCACTGCGGTTGCTGCAACATCAGCTGCATCAACTACCATGAATGCAACGGGAGAGAAGCTGGTGAAAGTACCGGTTACGGTGAGGTCATCACCGAGAACACCGGAACCAACTACTTCCCAGGTGTAAGGTGCGTTGGGCTGTCTGTGAAGGATGTATACCATATCACCCTTCTTAGCGCCGGGAACCTTGAACGGAACCTGTACGCCGCCTGCAGGGATCTCTCCGCTGTAGGATACATCAACTGCTGCTACCAGTTTAGCGCTGGTAGGAACGTTTAAGTCTTTCAGAACAGACTCTGTGGAAGTAACAGATACTACCTGTTTAGCCAGTCCTTCATTGGGAACTGCTACAGAAGCTGCTGCTACGGAAGTCTTAACTTCCTTTGCTGCTGCTACGACGTCAACGCCGGCAGCGGTCTTTACAACAGGATCAGCCTCAGGGCTGTTTGCTGCAAAGGTAGGAACTGCCATAGCTACGGTCATAACTGCAACTAATAACAAAGCATATACTTTTTTCATTGGGCATTTATCTCCTTTCGTAGAGTATAGAATGGTCTCTATATATAAACGGTCGTCTCCGGCCGGTTATACCTAATTCACTTCCTCGTAGAAGACATCGAGGATCAGCTGATACAATGCGTCATCATCTACGTTGAACTCCGCATACTTTTCACCCATAGTAACTGTACCGTCAATGGTATAGATATTATCTGTATCAAAGGAGCAGTTCATATATTCAGTACACAGATATACTGCCTGATCCAGGCTCAGGCTGGTCACCATCTGCTTTTCTGCGGTCTGGTACAGCTTCACGGGAAGGGTCATATCTTCTTTCATGCCCTGCTTCAGCTGATTGACAAAAGCAACGGCGTAGGTCTTCTGTCTGGCAATTCGCTTATTATTGGAAGCGACATCCGCTGACTTATAGGCTCTGTCATGGACAAAGTGATATGCCAGCTCTCCTCTCAGGGTCACAACCTCTCCTGCCGTGAACAGCTTCGGCTTCAATTCCGCCAACTCCTCCGGCACGGTCACAGTCACACCGCCCACAGCATCATTGAGGCTGGCAATACTGTTCATGGACAGTGCGCAATAGCCATGGATCGGCAATCCATAGAATAGGTCGGATACCGTCTGCTCCATGAGCTGGCAGCTCCAGTCTCTGCCGTTGCCATAGGCATACTGCAGAGCCAGCTGTTCGGTCCGGTCCTCCACGAAGCTTCCGTCGGTAGCATATACATGTACCGGCACCATGGAATCTCTGGAAATATTGATGAGCTGAATGGTCTTAGCCTCGTCATCCAGTACCGCCAGGATCACGCAGTCCGCCTGACCTGCCTTACCGGGTGTTTTCTCCTTTGCAATGCCGTCACGGCTGTCGATTCCCATGCAGAGAATGTTCATAAGATTATCTTTATATTGGTAAGTCTTGCCGTTGTAACGGATCTGACCCTCCTGCAGTTCATAGGATTCTTCCGCTTCCTGCGTTCCGGAATCAGCAGCGTTATCGTTTTTCTCGTTTGCAGCGCTCTGCATGTTCTGTACGGCATTAGTACTGTTGCCCTGTGCATGATGAAGCAGGCTTGCACGGCCGGTGGACCTCCACACGTTAACGAGGATCACTGCGATCACCGCAAGGATTGCAAGAAGTGCCAACAATATTCCCAGCGCACATAATATCTTCGTGCGGACACGTTTTCTGTGCCGGATGACGTGCTGCTTATTGTACTCCGCAGCTTTTCTCCCGGTCAGCTGGGATTCGTCCCGGTCATCTTCTGCCGGAATATCTATGAGGCTGTCTCTGCTTTCTTCCTTCTTCATAGTCTGTCTCCACGCATAAAATACTCTGTTGATCTATTCTGTCGTTGCTGCCGTTTGGACAGTCTCCGTACCCGGTTCTCTGTCAGTCAGCACGGCCTGCACCAGGAGCCGGTTGTTCGGCTGGCTGCCGATGCAGGTCACCAAAGTGATGATCTGATCATCCGTTGTTACTGTCATGTCCTTGTCAATATTTGCGCTCATATCCCGGATGCTGAATATGGAATCCAGATATTTCTGATAGACCTCCGGATCTGTAAAATCAAAGCTGTACAACAGGTGTCTGTCATCGTAGATATGTGCTGCGAAAATGGTGTAATGCAATACTTCGTTCGGCAGATAGATCAGAACTTCTCTGTTCGCATCAAAAAAGTCCGGATCTTCGTATTTATGCAGTTGGGCAAACATAGAGCCGTTCTTCATATTGTGTCCGTAGATCACGGTGTTATTGTCTGTAAAATCCTTACTGTTGAGATTTTCAGTATAAATACAGCCGGGATATCCATAAGAACCGTCAATATTGTGCATGAGATAATAGGAATTGTCGGATGCATGCTGTAAGATCGGATAGTCGATATCGGTGCCGGGCACTGTGATCCAGGCATAGACATCCGGATTCACTGTCTGAAGTTCTTCGAACTTCACAGGGATGACCTCGCTCTGTTCTTCTGTTACAGTCTCAGTCTCTGCCGTCTCCGTTGCCTTCATGCCTGACAGCATTTCGTTGATCTCATCCTCGGTCATGGCAGCTTTGGCTTCCTCGGTGCCCTGTTCGGTGCTTTCCGTTGAGCTCTCAGTTTCGGCAGCCGCATTGTCCGTCGGACGATTATAGATGATATGAGAGATTCCGCTCGCTAAAAAATAAGTCATAGCCAGACCGGCCACGCCCGCGATTACGAAAATAATTTTTTTCTTCATTTGTACTTCCTCTTTCCGGACTTTTCCGGGCTATTGTAAGAATTTCCTCTGCCGCTACGTTTTTAACGTAATTTTATCTTCTGTTTTAAACGTAACCATTATATACGTTTAAAACTGGTATTGTCAATAGTTTACGGTCTTCATAATGTAAATAGGATGATGTTGCTTTAGCACGGACCGAATTGGGAGACACTGTAGTACGTAGTGCAAAACAATATGGGGAATTTCATGGGGTTTATACTATTGGAGGTATGAATGAAAAAAACATACGATCGATTGGCTGCCGGTGACCGAATTCGTCAAAAAAGAAACCTGTTGGGGTTCACGCAGGATGAAATGGCTGAAAAAATAGACCGTGCCGCTAAATATTATGCCGATATTGAACGTGGCAGCTGTGGTATGAGTGTAGAAACTCTGATGGCACTTTCCGAAGCTTTAGATATGTCACTGGATTATATTATTTACGGAAAAGAAATCGAAGAAAACGGATACCCCGGGCAAACAGCCGAAGTATCCGCTATTTTAACTATGCTGAATAATTCCGAACAAAGAGAACGTGATTATGCGCTCAGACTTTTAAAGCTTTTTCTGGCTTATCAGAAATAAAGTCCTGACTAGTTAAATCCGAACAACTTCTGACAGATTCTATATCCCTCCACGGAAATCTTACGACCGCCTCTTCCGGGCAGATTCATGGTTCCACCCATGATGCCGTTACGCATCCACAGGTAGAGTCTCTTGTCTTTTTCTTTCAGGTACTCCCACAGCTCTTTCTTTTTCTCCAGATGCTCAGGAGTGCCGGAACGGATCAGCAGCACAGAGGATACTGTCATGATGATCTCTAAATAATTGCGCATATACTGATACAGGCGTCTGTTTTTGACCAGTTCTGCTTTTTTGTCTACGAGATAATCGATCATCAGCCTGGTCACACGGATCTGCTGGTCGATCCTGGAGATCATGACCGTCTCGTTCACGGACTGATCCTGTCTTCCTATATAATATCTGTAGAAATTCACATCCAGATAATACATATTCTTCACATAGGGAAGCGGCTCGAATACATACAGATTATCTACATAGAAGGTATGCTCGGGAAGCTTCAGTCCACATTCCTGGAGCAGCCTGGTACGGAAGATCACGGAATGCATCAATATGTAATGTCCCTTGATAAAATGATGGCAGTCTGCCCAGGTAAACATCTTCTCCACCGGCAGAATATGGCGATACTGGATCACCTTTTTACGGCGCTCGCCTTCTTTTTCATAGACATAATTGCTGATGAGCATGTCCAGTGCCTGACCGCCTCCTGCCAGTTCCCGCAGAGTGTCCAGAATCTTAAAATATGCATCCTGCTTCACCCAGTCATCGCTGTCCACTACTTTAAAATACAGTCCCTTGGCATTGGCAATTCCGGTATTCACTGCGGAACCATGTCCTCCGTTCTCCTTATGGATAGCACGGACAATGGTAGGGAACTGTGCCTCATATTCATCTGCGATCTCTGCGGTACGATCCTTGGTGGATCCGTCATCAATGATCAGGATCTCTACATCCTCACCGCCGATGAGCAGAGAATCAATACATTTTCTCATATACTTTTCAGAATTGTAGCAGGGAATTGCTATGGAAAGTAATTTCATATCGCTGTCCTTTCTTATATATAATGATACCAGGTTCAATAGGTCTAAGCCCACATGAGCTTGCTCATAAGTCGGTGAAAGACCTTGGGTAGGATCGTTCCGTGCTGCCGCCCGGCTGTCAGCCTTCCTCTCTTGGGATTCCAAGCTGCATGCGTAAGCCCTTCGCATAGACTGCAAATGCCGAAGGAATGGGATATCTGTCTTTCGTCTCCCGGGGTTCAATATAGATCCAGTCTGCAGAATCCGGTCCCGCCTTCTTCGGTGCGAGCTCATCCACCCGGATGAGGTATCCCTTCATATGCCATTCCCTGTGGGAGAAAACATGCTTTGCATCCTCTAACGGCTGGATCCTGAGTACCTGCAGTCCGTTCTCTGTCAGATATTCCTTCACTTCTTCCGCCGTACAGAATCCTTGCATTGACGGGAACTCATACATTCCGGCGAGCAGCCCTTTAGCCGGCCGCTTGTGCAGCACCGCAAGCTCCGCATCCCGGATAATGAGGATCGTCTTCTCCTCTATGGTCCGTTCCTTTGCCTTTGCCTTATTCGGGTACTGTTGCTGCGTTCCATCTTCGTATGCCAGACAGATCTGTCTGAGCGGGCATTCCTCACAATGAGGGGCACCGTTTGGAATACACACGCAGGCTCCGATCTCCATCATTGCCTGGTTAAAATCCCCGGGTCTGTCCTTCGGTATAACCTCCCACAGATCCTTCTCCACGGACTTTTTCACCTTGTCCTCGGAGATGCACCGCTCATCCTTACGTATTCTGGAGATCACTCTGAGCACATTGCCATCCACCGCCGGATTCGGTCTTCCGTAAGCAATAGAAGATACAGCTCCCGCCGTATAGCTTCCGATTCCTTTTAATTTCAGCAATTCTTCATAAGAATCCGGCATTCTGCCGCCGTAATCTTCCACGATCTGAATTGCTGCTTTCTGAAGGTTCCGCACCCTGTTATAATAGCCCAGACCTTCCCACAGCTTTAACAGAGTCTCCTCCGGCGCTTCCGCTAATGCTGCAATATCCGGCAGGGTATCCATGAATCTCTGAAAATAGGGCTTCACCGCTTCCACTCTGGTCTGTTGTAGCATGATCTCAGAGACCCATACGCGATAGGGTGTGGGCTGTTCTCTCCAGGGAAGGATCCTGCGATTATTATCATACCATTTTAAAAGTGGTTTGGGAATCGCAAGAAGGTCACCTTTCCTAAAGATTTCCTTAAAATCTGTTAAATTTTCACTAATGTCTATCTCAGACGATTGCATTCAAACTTCTCCATGGTGAGCAGGCAGTTTTTCAGTTCTTCATAACGTTCCTCTGTCTCACCGTCATTTACTTCGATATCGCAGGCGATCGCCATGGTCGTGATCATCTCATCGGTGATCCGGTGATGTAATCCTGCGAGAATATTTAACTTCTGCTCATAAGAATCCGCATCCAGAAATTCCAGTACCAAAGAATCCAGTTCGGGCTCCTCCGGCTGTGTCTCTACAGATGCCGGCTGCGCTGTTGCCTGTGCTGCCACAGTCGCCGCGTCCTGCACCGCTGCTGCCTGCGCTGTCCAAATCGCCGCGTCCTGCGCTGTTGCTGTCGGCACTGCCTGAGTTATCGTCTGCCCACCGTTCACTTCATCGTTCTCACGTGTCTGTCTGTCTGCATCCGCACCCTGTAATTCAAAGCGGAATCTCTGCTGTACCTCAGGGTATTTGACCTTATCCACTTCGCTCGTAAACATCGCAAGCGGTCTCGCATAGATCTTGAACTCTCCGTACATTGCCTGATAGATCACCAGCTGCTCTCCGGTCTCCGAATGCTGTGCTATCGTGACGATCTGGTACAGATTCCCTTTAAAATGCTTATATATCTCATGTGGTTTGGGAATAAATGTCATCTGTCCTTCTCCTTTCCCATCGCCTCTGCTGCGGCATATGGTAACAGTATAACCCCTATTTTGAAAAATGTCATGTCTCCCTTAAAAATCTGTTAAAAGATATTCGTAAGAGATGATGTAACTGCCGGAAGCATTGCATGCCTGCATAAGCTCTGCACTGAAGGCTTCCCGTTCCTCTTCGCTCATGTCATTGATCCTCTTATGATGGATCGTGAAAGTATACTCCGGATCGCCGGCAGCATCTGTCACATACGTCAGAGTGACGCCGCTGTTCGTATACCCGTTATTCTTCAGATATTGTCTTACATCCGTAAGCAGCTGCTGTTCCTGCACTCTGTTCTCTACCCGCTGTGCCTCATCCCGGCTTTCGCTTCTGGCGGTTCCTCCCACGCACAATACAATGATCAGGATCAATACAACAGTGACAACATAAAATGCAACATTGGAAACAGCCTGTCTTCTCATAATCTATACCTCTTTCTATTCATACATGATACGTTTTCCATCGGGTCATCCCCGATCTGACAGGTATAGACTACTCTTTTTTAAGTCCGTTAAAACTCTCTTATTTATCCAAAATATTCCGCCCCGGCCGCCTCCACCGCTGCCTTCAGCCCAAGTGCCGACATCCTCGTGGCACCGTTGCCCCAGATGATCATCTGCTCCAGGGCATCTGAGGTAGCTACCGTCACGCGGTATTTCTGCGGTTTTGCTCCCAGCTCATGCGTGGTGCGCTCAATATACTGGTCTGCGGTCTCCGCTTCCTTCGTATAGACCACTTCTATATTATGATATTTCATGGTGGATCCGGGATTCCCCTTCACCTTATAAGCATCGTAGACCAGGATCAGCCGGCATCCCTGATAGCCCTGATAATTACACAGGATATCCATCAGCTTATCCCTGGCGCTGTCCAGGTTGATCTTCGAAAGCTCCCGCAGCTCCGGCCATGCAAAAATAATATTATAGCCGTCCACCAGCAGATATTCTTCCGGTTTTTCCTGAGGGCCTGCTTTGGTCTTCGGTGTCCGTACGCTGTCCGTCTGGCTGCTCGTATAGTTGCTGCGGCTGCCGGAAGAAGTATGATATCTTCGGAATCTGTGGGAATCCTCTGCCCGTTTCCCATAGGTCCTTAGGAATATCTCTTCGATCTCCTCCTGAGATATGACACGCTCTGTGCCGCCGCCCGTCTGACGTACAGCTCCCTGCCGTCTGTTCATTGCCGGCATTCCCTGTAAAGCGTCATCAGCAGACTCTGCATTCTCCTCCGAATCCGGTACCCAGCCGCTCTCCACATGGGCGTATTCCGGCACCTGATCCCAGGGCACCTGGAAACCGGCTCCGTGAGCGCAGAATACGGAACCGGTAGGGTTGGCAGTATCCGCCTCCGGATCGTAATCCGTCTGTGCCATCACCTCTTCCGTATTATGGCAGGGCTCGTACCCCTGCAGGCTGCAGGACAGTCTGCCGTGTCCTTTGGTATAGGAAGCTACTTCTCTGGCGTAATCCCGCATGGTTGCCACTGGCACACTGCCCGTCAGTACGCTGTTGTTTCCTTCAGTCACCGGCGGATCGAATCGTCCGTTCATCCTGGTGATATCTGACATTGCTCTGCCGAGATTCTCTGTCGGTACTTCCAGCCGATAGGAAAACCACGGCTCAAGCAGAATACTTTTTCCACTGCGCAGTCCCTGGCGGATGGCGCGATAAGTTGCCTGCCGGAAATCCCCGCCTTCCGTATGCTTAGTATGTGCCTTGCCGGCGATCAACAGTATCCGAAGATCTGTGATCTCCGATCCGGTGAGCACTCCCACATGCCTTTTTTCCTCCAAATGAGTCAGGATCAGTCTCTGCCAGTTCCGATCCAGCATATCCTCACTGCATGCAGATGCGAACTGCAGTCCGCTGCCCCGTTCACCGGGTTCTAGCAGCAGGTGTACTTCCGCATAATGTCGCAGGGGTTCAAAATGTCCGATGCCTTCCACCGGTTCCGCCAGTGTCTCCTTATAGACAATACTTCCCGCATCGAATTCCGCTTCCAGTCCGAAGCGCTCCCACAGGATATTTTTCAGGATCTCCATCTGCACCTGCCCCATGACCTGCATATGGATCTCCCGCTTTTCCTCCTGCCATAATACATGTAACTGCGGCTCCTCTTCTTCCAGCTGTCTGAGCTTTCCGAGCGCTGTCACGGGATCCACATCCGGGGGAAAACTCAGTCTGTATGTCAATACCGGTTCCAGCACCGGTGCCAGATTCTCGCTTTCATAGCCCAGTCCCTGTCCTACAAATGTCTTCGTGAGTCCCGTGATCGCGCAGACTTCTCCCGCCGGCACGCTGTCTGCGGTCTCATAGCTTCCTCCGTTGTACAGGCGCAGCTGGTCTGCCTTTTCCTCCCAGGTCTCTTCCCCGGCACTGCTTTTCTCATTACCGATCATCATTTTGACCCGAAGAGTCCCTCCGGTGACTTTCAGATACGTCAGACGGTTCCCCGCCGTATCTCTACCGATTTTATAGACTCTGGCTCCAAACTCCTGTGAATATTCCGGTTCCGGCAGATACAAAGACAGCCCGTCCAGCAGCTTTTCTATGCCTTCCTGCCTCAACGCCGATCCAAAAAAGCAGGGAAACAGCCTCCGCTGCGCCACAGTGAGTGCCATGCTCTCCGGCTGCAGGGCTCCGGTCTCCAGATATTCCTCCATCAGTGCTTCGCTGCACATAGCGACATGTTCCAGTTCCTGCTCACGGTTTTCTCCGTATTTCTCCTGCGCCATGATATTTTCAACGGTTACAATATTGCCATCCAGCTTACTTTGCAGTTCGGTCAGTATTTTGTCCCGCTCGGTGCCCGGCTGATCCATTTTATTTACGAATAAAAATACCGGAACCTCATATCTTTTCAATAATCTCCACAGTGTGTATACATCCCCCTGCACGCCGTCGCTGCCGTCGATCACAAGGATCGCTGCATCCAATACCTGAAGTGTCCTCTCCATTTCAGCGGAAAAATCCACATGTCCCGGGGTATCTAACAGAGTGATATCCACATCTTTCCACTGGATTCTCGCCTGCTTGGAAAAGATCGTGATGCCTCTCTTCCTCTCCATGTCCCCATTGTCCAGAAAAGCATCTCCGTGATCCACTCTTCCTGCCTTGCGGATCGTTCCGCAGGTATATAAAAGGCCTTCCGCCAGTGTCGTCTTGCCGGCATCCACATGTGCCAGAATTCCTATAATTAATTTCTTCATTCTTATCGTTAACCCTTCTATGCCCGGTTCCTGCTGCTTCTTCAGGATTCTTACTGTTTTCTTAGGTTTCTTACCGCTTCTTTATCTTTACCATCTACGATACTATATTTTCGCCGATTTTCCAACTGTTTTATCTTGCGGTTGTCATTGCAAATCCGCTTATAGATAGGCTATAATCATAGCATACTTTCCATCTTTCCATTAACAGGAGGAACTATGATCAAATTAATTGCAACCGACATCGACGGTACGCTTCTAAAAGACGGTACGCTGATGATCGATCCGGAATATATGACCGTAATTGAGAAATTGACTTCAAAAGGAATCATCTTCGTCGCCTGCTCCGGCCGGCAATTCATCAGTGAACGAAAGCTTTTCGCTCCCGTTTGCGATAAGCTTCTCTATATCACGGACGGCGGCACGGTAGTCCGTACCCCTCACAAAATTTTAAAAGTCCACACTCTGCCCGAAGATGTCTGGCATGGAATGTGTGAAACGGTTCGCAATGAATTACCGGACTGTGATTATTTTATTGCCACTCCGGATTATTGTCTGGCAGAAGATGCCGGAAGCCGCATGTTCCGATGGCTTACGGATTCTTACGGATATGATATCCGTGAAGTACCGGACCTGTTAAAAGCACCTGTGGACAATGTGATCAAATTCACAGTGTATCATCCTTCGGCATGTGAAGAAATGTGTGCCCCGCTTTTCACTCCCACCTGGCAGACCAAGGCTAAAATCGCTTCCTCCGGCAAAGAATGGATGGACTGTAACCCGTTAGGTGTGAACAAAGGAACCGCTATTCGGTTTTTACAGGAATATCTTGGCATTGCCCCGGATGAAACCTGCACTTTCGGAGACAATCTGAATGATATAGAAATGCTTGAGAGCGCCGGAACCAGCTATGCCGTATCCAACGCAAGAGAGGAAGTGATCGCTGCCGCAAAGAGAACCTGTGCGCCTTATTGGGAAAACGGCGTGCTGCAGGTATTAAAAACTTTTCTGTAAGCTTGACACTGTCACAATAAAGCACTATAGTAAACAGGTAAATATTATATTCCGCTAGGGGAGCACATCGCTGAGACTGAAGTGTTGCAAGACTATGCCATCACTTCTAACCCTCACTACTTGAACCGGATAATACCGGCGTAAGGAAGCATAGATTTCATGCAGTTATTGTCTACATATACACTGCTGATAACAGTGTATGAGAGCCGTACATTATAAGAGTGCCGTTCAAGACTGTAATTTTTGCATGGATACGATGTTGTCCCTCCTCGCGCATACGAAGGAGGATTTTTTTATGTTGTACAATGTTGTTGTGAATGACTGGGGCGAGACTACTTATGTCCCCACTGCTCTGGGCAATGTTCTGTTAGTGGTTGTCCTGATCGCTCTGCTGGCCGTGGCTGTTGTATTTGCCCGTAAGCAGAGAAATAAGACCGGGGCTGACGACGTTGATCAGAAAATGGCTCACAGTAAGCTGACCGTAAAGCAGTTGGCATTCTGCGCCATGGCAATCGCTCTTGGAACCGTGCTGTCAAACATCAAGCTGTTCCATTTTCCTACCGGCGGTTCCATTACGCTTCTGTCCATGCTGGTGATCTGCCTGCCCGGTTACTGGTTCGGTCTGGGTGCAGGTATCGCCACCGGAGTAGCTTACGGTGTGTTACAGCTTCTCATTGATCCCTATGTATTGTATCCCATGCAGTTGATCGTTGATTACATTTTGGCTTTCGGTGCTTTGGGATTGTCCGGACTCTTCTCCAATGCGAAATTCGGACTGCTGAAGGGATATATCACCGCTGTGTTGGGCAGATATGTGTTCGCCGTGATCTCCGGATGGATCTTCTTCGGCGCGTATGCCTGGGAAGGCTGGGATCCCCTGCCCTATTCCCTCGCCTACAATGCGATCTATATCTTCGCTGAAGCGGCAGTAACATTACTGATCCTGTCCGTGAAACCGGTACAGAATCTGTTCTCGAAATTAAAACAGATGGCTTTAAATGATTAGGTAGATTGAAAGTTTACGAAAGCATAGCCGCGCATAGGCAAAATAAGAACCGTGATCGGGAGCTTGCTCACAAATCACGGTTTCTATTTTTGCTGACAATCTTATGAATAGCGTGGCTCCTTGCGGAGAACCGCCAATAAATGTGGAGCGCCCTTTGCGACACATTTATGAATTGTGTGCATGGCTCGTAACGTAGGGTTGCCGTAGACCGGACGAACGCCCGCCAGTGCCCTTCTTCCTCTTCAGCGTGAATAGTTTATGGGTATGAGAAGTTTGTTTGGTTGCTGATACCCACGCTATGAATTAAACTACCGGGGCTTAATTGACTAAATTTGTTGATTACGCCCCGCGTAACGTAAACTACCAGGGCTTAATTGACTGAATTTGTTGATTACGCCCCGCGTAACAAATAAGACCGGGATTGGTGCACAAGTGCCCACACCCGGTCTTTCTTGTTCTCTAGCGTGGCTATGCTTTCGTAGCTCTCCAGTTTGGTGTAAAAAACCTAAAAACAATGAATTCCGTACAAAAAAGTTCCTAAATCAGGAATTTTTGTACGGAATTTCTTCATTTTGCACGCTCACCGAAAATAACTGCTTTTTATATGGCAAAATCTCATGTTTTTGTATTTTTTTAGCAAAAAATGGCGTTTTTAATACAAACAGAACTCCCCGAGTGGCAGACAGCAACTCTCCGCAATGAACTATGCTTTCGTACCTTTCATTATGTAAAAAAGGCATACTCACGTATGCCTTTTCGAAATAATCCGTTATAATTAAGCGTTCATCTGAGCGGCAACTTCTGCTGCGAAGTCTTCGTTCTTCTTCTCCATGCCTTCGCCAACTTCGAAACGAACAACCTTAGCGATGGTCAGAGCCTTGTTAACGCTCTCTAAATACTTAGCTACGGTCTGCTTGCCATCCTCAGCCTTAACATAGGTCTGATCTAACAGGCAGATCTCCTTCAGCTGCTTGGATACACGACCGTCTGCCAGACCCTTGAAGATCTTATCAGATACGATAGCGTCCTTGTCAGCCATAGCCAGCTCAGCCAGAGCAGCAGCTGCTTCCTTGGACAGGAAGTTGAACAGGTAGTTCATGTTGCTCTTCTTCTCTTCGTAGATTGCCTTATCCTCATCGCTCCATGCGGAACTGTTCATAGCCTTATCGATCAGCTTATTCAGGATGGGCTTAGGCAGAGATGCAGGATCGTTCAGAGCTGCGTCAACAGTGATCTCCTGTAACTTAGCCAGCTCTTCTGCGGAAATATCATTTCTGCTGATGTAGGTAGGATTCATAGCTGCTACCTGCATAGCGATGTTGGTCAGTGCTTCTCTAGCTGCGTCATCGGATGCACCGTTAGCTGCAACGATAACACCGATGCGTCCACCACCGTGAATGTAGGATACTGCTACATCTCCGGATACCTTCTCGAAACGACGGATAGACAGCTTTTCACCGATGGTAGCGGTCTTCTCTACCAGAGCTTCCTTAACAGTTGCGCCTTCGAAAGGAGTAGCCAACAGTGCTTCGATATCTTCACCGTCCTTGCCACCCTGTAAATCGGAAGCCAGAGCAACTCCATTAACAGCCTCTACAAAAGAAGTAAAGGTCTCGTTCTTTGCAACGAAGTCGGTCTCGGAGTTCACTTCAATAACGCAAGCGGTCTTGCCGTCTGCGGAGATTGCTGCACGTGCAACACCTTCTGCTGCGATACGACTTGCCTTCTTCTCAGCTTTAGCCTGTCCGTTCTTTCTCAGGAATTCAACAGCTGCGTCCATATCTCCATTTGTCTCGTTCAGAGCCTTCTTACAATCCATCATACCAGCGCCGGTCATTTCACGGAGCTCTTTTACCATAGATGCGGTAATTGCCATTTTTTTATCCTCTCTTCTTAATTAATATATTATCCTCAAGAACCCAGACCGTAATGACAGGCATCGCAATCTGGGTTCCTATGCTTCTCTTATGGAATCGGATTATTCAGCGTCAGCTGCAACCTCTTCGATATCCTCTGCTTCGGTAGCTACATCAGCATCGCTGTATACAGCCTCGCCCTGTTTAGCTTCGATGACAGCGTCAGCCATCTTGGAAACGATCAGCTTAACGGCTCTGATCGCATCATCGTTACCGGGGATGATGTAATCCAGCTCTTCAGGATCACAGTTGGTATCGCCGATACCGATCAGGGTAATGCCCAGTGCATGAGCCTCCTGTACACAAATTCTTTCCTTCTTAGGATCTACAACAAAGATAGCATCGGGAACTCTGGTCATGTTCTTGATACCGCCCAGGTTCTTCTCCAGCTTCTCCCATTCTTTCTTTAACTGAATAACTTCCTTCTTAGGCAGTACATCAAAAGTACCGTCCTGAGACATGGTCTCGATCGCATGCAGTCTTGCGATACGGGACTGGATGGTTCTGAAGTTGGTCAGCATACCACCTAACCATCTCTCGTTTACATAGTACATACCGCAACGCTCAGCCTCAACCTTTACAGCGTCCTGTGCCTGCTTCTTGGTACCAACGAACAGAATGGTGCCGCCCTGTGCAGCGATCTCGGATACTGCCTTGTAAGCCTCATCAACCTTAACTACAGACTTCTGCAGATCGATGATGTGGATGCCGTTTCTCTCGGTGAAGATGTAAGGAGCCATCTTAGGGTTCCATCTTCTGGTCTGATGTCCGAAATGAACACCTGCTTCAAGTAACTGTTTCATAGAAATAACGCTCATGTCTTTACCTCCGTTTGGTTAAAATCTTCCGCTTTTCTTTTCTGCCGGGACGCGTTAAGAACCCGGTTAGCTCTGACAAAGACTTCTGTAAAACCAGTAAGCACCATCGTCAAATCGAAAGGCGTGTTTTTTGTCACAACAGTGCGATTATAACATAGGAAAACCCCTGTGGCAAGGGGTTTTTAATGTTTTCCTGTGATTATTTTTGCGATTTCTTCTTCAGAAGTCCCGGGAACTATCTCATAAGTGCCGGGATTTATGCTGCGGCTGTAGCCGTTATTACATAAATAATTGTCAAATGTCTTCGCATCTTCCACCAATCCCGCTTCCTGTAGCCGGCTGCTGACGCTTCCGGAGCTTGCTCCTTTTTTTACGGTAACGGTAACCGTCTGCGCTGCTTCTGATGCTACAATCGTCTCAGGCTGTGGTGTTGCTTCCGGTTCCATGGTATTTTCCGGTGCAACCGTTGTCTCCGGTTCCATGGTATTCTCCGGTGCAACCGTTGTCTCCGGTTCCGATGTTGTTGTCATTGCTTCTTCGGTCTCAGGCTCCGGGGATGCTTCCGTCTTCTCCGTGTTTTCCTGTGCCTGCTGCTGTACGCTGTTCTGCAGAGCTGCTAACGTCAGTTCACTGCTGTCCACCATTCCCAACTGTTCCGCACGTTCTCTGATCTGATCATCTGTCAATGTCTGTGTCTCCTGCCCCTGACGGTGAGAAAAGCTGATTCCCAGGATCAATGCGGTCACGATCATACCAATTCCAAGACCGCGCAGATAATATTTTAATTTCATTTCTGTCTCCGTCCTTAATTTCGTGATTACCTTCAGGCCTTATACAGGTCAATTACGAGTTTTACTTCTCCCACGCCCAGTCCGAGTTCCCTGGCTATTGCCACCGTGGATTTGCCCTGTCTGTGCATTTCCAGGATCTTCTCGTTGTTGTTCTGGCCTTCTTCCGCTGTCTCACCCATGAATCCGATTTCCGGAGATACAGCCTCCTCTGTTTTCGCCGGTTCGTCTGCCGGGATCACTTTTTCCGTTTCCTCAGTTTTTACCGCCGGAGTATCATCGATCGCCTTCACCTTGTCTTCCGCAGCTTTCACCGCTTTGTCCACTTTGGAGACGGTATCTTTGATATTGGCATGCTTGTTGTTCAGCATATCATATAAGAACATTGCTTCCTCATGATTTTTATGAATTTCCTGTAATACCGTATCGGAATATTCATTTACCGCCATGATTTTCTCGTTCGTCAGGCGTTCCAGCGATCTCTCCGCCTTTTCCACCACATCTTCTGAGGTTTCTTCCACTTTATCCTGCACCTGTGCACGGACTGTTTTCATTTCTTCCTCTATCAGACCGTGGATTTCCTGTTTTGCCGCATCTGTGTCGATTCTACCGGCGTCCGATCTGCCTGCCGGCAGTAAAAAACTTCCTATAAAAATTACAATTCCTACGATCAGCAGGATTACTTCTAAAATGTCCATCTTACTACGTTTCCTTTGTATTTTCAGATCTTGATGTCAAAACCACGATGCTGTTTTTGGATAACGACACCATCTTCCGGTTCTTTCTTTTTCCGGCGTTTATCTCCGCCGTTTCCGGCATATTCATTGTGTCCCTTCTCCTTGGCATCATATTGTCCGGTATACCAGTCCGCATTATCACTGCTGTGTACTTCTTTCGTAAGCTTTTCACTCTGTTTTTGAGACTGCTGTCCCAGAGTCATCTGTTGAAATGCCCCTTTATTGTCCTCATTCTGCTTCATCACGGAATAATCCTGTGTTCTGGGGATCGAAGCAATCTCCAACGAACCAAACGCCATATCTATGCCTCTTTTCTGCTATATTGCGGTAGCCTTAACATCTCCGTCGATCCGTTCAAATCTACAGTACTGGTAAGTATTTTTCACCTGCATGGAGGAATCCCCGATAATGATCGTAGTCCCCGGATACACCTCTCCCTTGACGATGACAGCGGCCTTTTCCTGTGGATTGAACTCCATCTGCAATTCCTGCATGCGCGCGTTTTTCTCCGCCAGGCTCTTTTTCTGTGTCTCCATCGTTGCTGCGGAATTCCGGATATAATTCAGCTGGTCCGGAGTAAAACGCACTCCTCTGTTTTTTTTCTCTGTGAAACTGGCAAGAATTGGCTGAATACTCCGAATATTTTTAACGATCTCCGAAATTTCTTTCTGGAGTTTCATATATTCTGCTTTTTTCTCCGGGTCCACTCCGACCTCTACCACGGTCGGTGCCCCCAGTGTCGCTCCCAGAGTCTTCACTTCGATTCTCTGACCGGCACGTACATGTCCCCCAGTGATAAAGCCTCTCTTACCGGTTACCTGGATCTCCGTAGATGCCGTCACATTGCTATGCAGAATCGACTCCGTATTCACATAACCACCGGCACTGACCGTCGCATTTTCGAGGAATTTGGCAACGATATTGCCACCGGCCTTCAGAATACCTTTTGCCATACCGTTCATACCGCGGGCAATGATAATGTTTCCTCCGGCCTCGATGCAGGCACCCTCTACCACACCGCTTATGATCACATTGCCACCGGCCCTGATCTCAAAATTAGAAGAAACATTGCCACGCACCTGCACGCTTCCTTCAAATTCAATATTTCCGGTGGATAGATCTACATTCTCTACTTCATAAACATCGGATACAAATACTTTGCCCTCTACCAGTGACACGTGACCGTCCACCAGAGAAGTAAGTTTTTTTCTGTCCTCTGAGATTTCAATATTATGTCCGAATTCCAGATGTGCTTTCTTCACCTGTCTGGGGCGGATTTTGGCTCCCTGCACCGTTATTCCGTATTCTCCTTCATCTTCCGGAATGATTTCCGCCAGGAGCTGTCCCTTTCTGCAGGGGTTGATCATATTCAGGTGGAAATAATCCACGGTGCCGTCATCTTTTAATGTAGGCTGTGCATGAACATCCGTATTAAAATAATACCTGACAGACGCATCCGTACCATGTCTCGGTTCTTTTCCTTTGGCCACGATCAGATCTGTACCATAGATCCCATCCGACATAAAATGATCCTGCAGAACGTTCATCTGTATTCCGTAGACAACGTTCCGGTATCTGAGATCCCGGATCACACTGTCCATGGTTGTTCTTTTCCCGCTTTGTGATGCCGGATAGAATCGAAGAATCACCTGCATATTATCCTGGCTGACCTCGATACTGTAGGTTTCTTCCAGTGCCGGGCAATCCTTTCTCTCCAGAAAGCATACCGTATCTTCCCCCGACAAAATTGCTTTTTTAATTGCCATGGGATCATACGGCACAGATTCCCGTTCAAGATAATTCAACACCTCCTGGAGATTCACGTCCGCTCCTCCGTCCTTTGGTTGAAATATCTGTAGTCCATAACCTCCCGGTGCATTTACGAGCTGAAAATAGCCATTCTGCATGCATTTTCTCCTCTTACCCAATCTGCGGGTCAAACATTCTTATAAAAGTCCCATATAATTTCCCATTTTTGTCTTCATTTTCTGCAGAGCTCTCGTATGCAGCTGGGAGACTCTGGATTCCGACACTTCCAATATATTACTGATCTCTTTTAGCGTAAGATCTTCGTAATAATACAGCGTAACTACTTTCTTCTCTTTCTCTGTCAAAAGTTCCAATGCTTCTCCGAGTACTTTTGTCAGTTCTTCCTTCTCAACGCTCTCTTCCGGACCGTCAAATCTGGCCGTGGTATGTCTGCTATAATCCTGCGAGACATCGCTTCCCTGATCCATATATTCATTCAGTGACACCAGTCCCGTAATTTTCATCTGCGACTGCCAGTCCAGATATTCCTCCGCGGATATTCCCAGACCCATAGCAATATCTTCATCTGTTGCGCTGCGTCCCGTAGTCTGTTCCACTTCCTTGATGACAGCGTCAATCTTCTTCTGTCTCTGGCGAATCGTCCGAGGTATCCAGTCCATTTTACGAATCTGATCCAGAATGGCTCCACGGATACGCAGACTGGCATAGGTCTCGAATTTTACTTCTTTGAGGCAATCAAATTTGTCAATTGCATCAATCAAGCCAAAGATCCCGTAGCTGACCAGATCCTCATAGTCTACGTTGTATCCCAGATACATGCTCAGTCTTCCGGCCACCACTTTCACCAGGGGGGCATACTCCAGTATCAGCTGCTCCCTGGTCTCCGGTCGCTTATTAGCAGCATATTCTTCTAATAACCTTTTCTTACCGGCTTCATCCATTTGACTCGCTTACACCCTTCTGTTGTGCATCTTCCGATACAGCATCTTCTTGTTCCGCCTTCTCTTCCTGTTCCTGTTTTGCCTTTTCCTCGTTCTGCCTGTCAAAGCGATCCAGCAGAAGCCGGACACCGTTTCCCAGACAGTAAAACAAAAGCATCACAGCAAACAGTGCCACCAAACTTGCCAATACCGAGTAAGCCTGTACCATCGTAACAATACAGGTACAGGCGCCGGCTGTCAGCATCAGGATCAATGGCATATTCTTTCTGTTCATAATTTTCTTCCATTCCAATATTTGTCAGATGACTGATTCATCTCTTCCTACCGCACGGATATAAAATTCTCCGGTCTCCGGATAAAATGTAACGGTTCTTCCGTAGTTTTTGCCTGTATCCTCTGCTAAAATAGGGATATTGATTTCCTTCAATTTCTTCTTAACAGCCTGCACATTGCGCTCCCCCACCTGCATCATGTCGTTACGACCCTGAAATGTAAACATGGTAGCGCCACCGGCAATCTTAGCAACCATTCTTGCCTTTCTCGCACCAAGTTTTTCCATCTGGCGTACCAGTTCATCAATTCCCGTATCCGCAAATTTTGCAATATTCTGGCTACTGTTACGTATCGTAGTGCTGTCCGGCAGCATAATATGCGCCAGACCGCCTATTTTCGTCACCGGATCGCGGATTGCAATTCCCACACAAGATCCCAATCCCAAAGTCGTCACTCCGTCGGGACTTACGCAGGTCTTCAGATCCGCCATTCCTACCTTAATAATCTCGCTCATTCTGCTCCCCTTCTTCTACCTCTTAGCACCTTATGCAACAGATATTCCCAAAGACGATAATATCTTGGGATAGGATTCAATATCGGGAACCAGAATGAAATAACCGTCAATCTCCACCTCATCGTAAAACTGAGACTGGATCAATAAAATCTTATCTCCCAAAGTTCCAAATTCAATTGCCGGAACGCTTAGGATCGCTCCCGCCATATCCAGCGTCAGAGAAGGCGGGGTAGGGATAATCGTCAGGTTCGTAAGAGACGACAGGGAATTCAGATAGGCTCCCGTGATAATGTTGCCGATCTCCTGCATTGCAGAAAATTCAATCTCTGAAAAACCTTCCGGCTGTACCATATCTCCAAGGATCTTATGGAGAAGATGTTTTGCGCTGTTCTGTTCCACCAGGAACATCATGCTTCCGGTAATGTCGCCTTCCACCCCCAGGAAAACACCGATCATCACCTGTTCCTCTCCTCCCATCAGTGCTCCGACTTCATTAAAATCCAAAAGCTTTACCTGCGGTACTTTCATATCCACCTTGCAGTTTAACATCTGGGAGAGTGCTGTCATAGCGTTGCCTGCACCTATGTTTCCAATTTCTTTTAAAACATCCAGATATGTTTCCGAAACTTTCTCTAAACTCAGATCTCCCATGGATCCATCTCCTTTATGCGTTTTCCTCCAGTGTAATGGAATTCAGATCCAGAAGAGAGATCAGTTCCCCATTGTGTTTTCCTACACCTGTAATAAAACTCTTTTTATTCTCACCGGCATTCTGAGACATTTTTTCAATCTCGCTGGTACCGAGAGTGACAACTTCCTTCACTTCGTCCACAATTATGCCGACACTGCCCTGCTGTTCCAGTTTCAGAATGATAATTCTGGTAGCACGGGTCAATTCGTCTGCCTCCAGTCCCATTTTCAGTCGGAGGCTCATTACCGGCAGTACTTCTCCACGCAGATTAATAACACCTTTCAGATATGCGGGTACCTTGGGTACTCTGGTAATGTGCTGCATTCTGACAATGTTGTCTATGTAACGGATATCAATGCCGTACTGCTCATCACCGAGGCGGATCACAATATACTGGAAAAATTCCTCCTCAATTTTACGCTCATCTCCGGCTTTTAACGTATTTTTCATGCTAAGTTCTTCCATAATCGTCATCTCCCTCCTTACAGTAATGCATTTGCATCCAGGATCAGTGCCACTTCACCGTCACCCAAAATCGTTGCACCGCTGATAAATTTACACTGCTTGATATATTTGCCAAGAGATTTGATAACGATCTCCTGCTGACCGATCAGTTCATCGATCACAAGACCTGCCATTTTGTCTCCCTTCTTGACGATTACCACAATCAGATTATCCTCGGTAGATCTGGTACTTTCCACATCCAGTACTTCCGTCAGACGGATCAGGGGAATTACCGTTCCTCTTAAGTTGATCACTTCTTTGTTTTCTACCAGTTTGATATCCTTCGGTGAGATATCTTCGATGGTCTGAATGGATCCCAGGGAGATCGCATATTTTTCTCCACCTACGACTACCATCAGTGCCTGAATGATTGCAAGGGTCAGAGGCAGACGGATCGTCCAGGTACTTCCCTCTCCCCATTTTGATTTCACTTCTACTTCACCGCTTAAGGATTCGATCTTGGACTTCACGACATCCAGTCCCACGCCTCTTCCCGATACATCGGTTACTTTTTCGGAAGTGGAGAAACCGGGCTGGAACAGCAGATTGATAATATCCTTCTCCGACATATTTGCTGCCTGTTCTACGGTTACCAGATTACGTTCGATTGCTTTATTCTTAACAGCTTCCACATCAATACCGTTACCATCATCTCTTACCTCGATGACTACGTTATTGCCATCCTGATAAGCATCCAGGAAAATAGATCCCTGCTCGGGCTTGCCGCGCTGTGCACGAACTTCTGCGGATTCCAGACCGTGGTCAGCGGAATTACGCAGCAGATGCATCAGAGGATCCCCGATCTCATCCACCACGGTACGATCCAGCTCGGTCTCCTCACCGGTCATATACAGTTCCATCTTCTTGTCCAGCTTCTTAGACAGATCACGGATCATTCTGGGGAACTTCACTACAACGCTTTCGATAGGTACCATTCGTACCTTCATTACGGATTCATGCAGATTGGTTGTCACATTTTCCAGATATTCGATCTGCTCATTGAATGCCGTATTGTTGCCATGGTCATTGCTGGAAGCAGCTACCAGAGAGTTTTTGGCAATGATCAGCTCACTTACGAGATTCATCAGAGAATCCAGTTTCTCGATGTCTACACGTACAGTACGGTTGACCACAGGCTTGCTCACCTGTTTTTTCTCCGGAGCTTTAGCAGCCGCAGGCTTCTTCTCTTCTTTTCTCGTTTCAGTCTTTGTCTCGGCTACTTCTTCTTTTTTCTCCTGTGCGGGTTCCTGTGTCTCCTCTTCGGAATGATAATTCTTGGTCTTCTCCAGTTCCAGAACCGCACCGGTCACCTGTGCGATCTCGGATACGCTTTCCGCTGCCTTGATCACATCATCCAGAGAATAATCGGACAAAACGATCAGAGTGAAATCTTTATCGAACTTTTCGTCTTCCACATCCTGTGCGCTGGGTACGGAGACGATGATCTCTCCTTTTTCCTCCACAGCCTTGAACACCAGGAAAGCTCTTGCCGCCTTCAGGATACAGCTGTCCTGTACCACAACATTAATACCGTATACATTTTTGCCCTGTTTCATAGCTTCTTTGATCACGCGGATCTGGCTGTCATCAAACGCAATGCCATTCCATTTTTCCGCACCTGTTCCGGTGCTCTCCGCTGCGGGTGCTGTTGCTTTTTCTTCCTTTGCGGGCTGCTCCTGTCCGGTCTTGTTAGCGTTCAAAATATCATTCAGGGCTTTGATCAGATTTTCATTGTCATTGGTTCCCTCATCGGAGGTCTCCTGGATGTTGTTTTTATACTCATCCAAAGCGTCCAGGCACTGGAACAGTACGTCGATCATTTCCGGTGTCACCTTAATATTGCCGTTACGCACTTCCGAAAATACATTTTCCATATCATGGGTCAGATTCTGCATCCGCTTATAGCCCATGGTTCCCGCCATACCCTTCAGGGAATGTGCCGCACGGAATATTTCATTGATATTATCCATATTCTCGGGATCTGACTCCAGTTCCAGAATCTGTGTATTCAGGTTCTGCAGATGTTCATTTGTTTCATCCAGAAAAATTTCAAGATATTGGCTTACGTCCATCTTTTCCTCCATTCTGCCGATCACAGCATTGCCGGAAACGGCATATATTACTTAATTTACTCCTACATGCAGTATGATTTCCTGGGCGATCTGGTCTAACGGTACCACCTGATCTGCCAGTCCTGCTGCAATAATACTCTTGGGCATTCCAAATACAATGCTTGTCTCCTGATCCTGTGCGATCACGTATGTTTTCCTGGAAGTTCTCAATTTACCGATCCCTTCCGTTCCGTCCGCACCCATTCCGGTCATAACTGCACATACAACCGTATCAAAGCGGCTGTCCTGCAGGGATTCGTACATATAATTGGCACAGGGTCTGACTCCTTCCCTGTAAGGTTCTTCCGATAAATGCAGTGTATGACGTCCGGCCGGTGAGGTTACCACATGGAGGTGCTTTCCTCCCATGGCGATATAGACCCAGCCCTTTTTCAGTTCTTCCCCCTCTGCTGCCTCTTTTACATGAATCTGGCTTAAATTATCCAGTCTCTCTGCAAGAGATGCTGTGAATCCTGCCGGCATATGCTGTACTACCAGTACCGGTGCATCCAGATCGGCCGGTAACAGAGGGATCACCGATTGCAGAGATTTCGGACCTCCCGTGGAGCTTGCAATTGCCACCACTTTGTTGCCGCCCACACTGACCGGGTGATGATTGATGATCTTCATCATCTCCCTGACTGTGCCCTTCTCTTCGGAAATTTTCTTCTCCTCATTGAATGACGGCATTCTGCCGTTAGCCACAACATTCAGTGTCCGTAAAAACTCTCTGCGGAAATTCTCTCCCCGGCAGTCGACTGCACTGTCCGGCTTATGTACGAAATCAAGAGCTCCCAGTTCCAGTGCATCCAGGGTGGTTCTGGCGCCTTCCATAGTGTCGGTACTCGCCATCATCACTCTTGCCGGTATCTTGTATTTTCGCAATTCCTGCAACAGCTGCAGTCCGTTCATCCTCGGCATATTCACATCCAGGACAACCGCGTCATAACTGTTTCTGCTCAACAGATCAAAAGCTTCTAATCCGTCTTTTGCTCTGTCAACTACCTGAAACCTTATGTCTGCATCTATTATATCACAGAGCACTCTTCTCATGAGTGCAGAATCATCTACAACCAATATTTTTTTTGGCATCAGTTCAGTCTCTCCTTTTTACGGCTCTTACGCTCTTCTTCAAATATAAACCGAATAATCTCTTCTCTGGTATTTACGTCCAGATTGTAGTACTGGACTCTGTGTTCAAACATTCCCCTCCGGTTTTCCAGTTCCTTGACTGCCAAAACCTTTCCGACCACATCATATTTTTTTCTTTCCCCATCTTTTAGCAGATGGTAGCTGCACAGGATCAGGCTCCCGGGTTCATATTTCTGAGATGACAGGAAGCGCAATCCGCCACCACTGATATCTACGATCACACTATGCTTTAACGGAAGTCCCGGCTGAAGCTCATAGGGTGAATTTTTCTCCAGTGCCTCGATTTCTTCTTCCTCCAGATTCCGCGCACACATATCCAGTGCACAACTGAACCGATAATATTCTCTCCGCTGATATTTGCGCAGATTGCTGGTCAGTTCCATCACCAGCACATATACATTATTACTTTTGTAACGATCTACGATTCTGGAAAAACACTGATACAGACTATTCTCTTCGAAAAATACCATATCATATTCGCTTTCCACCGGCAGAAGGATCAGTCTGGTCTGTTCCATTGGCATGGAAATCTCCAGTGTATCCTCCGATAGGATCTGCAGTACACGGCTCTGGTAAACCTTTGTCGTATTTTCGGCTCCGGATTCTCCCAATCCATGTTCCAGCGCCCGAAGCTCTACTTTAGAACCTTCTTCCACAAATCTGGACAACATAATTTTGTACCTCTCTTATCTGGACTGTTTTGCAGCTCCGTTTCTGGTCCCTATAATATGGGAGAAAAAAGCTGCCATTCCGCGCCTCGGTTGTTCTTCCTGTGTTTTATCGCACAATTTCTCCGCAATTCTCTGATATGCCTGACTGGATTTTGCTCCCGGATTCTGTATCGACACAGGCACCTGCTGCATTACTGCCTGCACCACCTGGGGATCCTGTGGTACACACCCCAAATATTCCATGGAGGTCTTAAGATATCTGGTAACCACTGCATTCAGCTTATCAAACAGCACCTGGCCTTCTTTTACATTTTCCACTCTGTTTGCCACCATTTTGACCTTGGTATAGGCCTCTTCATATCTCGGATGTCGGTACAACGCCTTTAACAAAGAATAAGAATCCGTAATGGAAGTAGGCTCCGGCGTCGTCACCAGCAGCACCTCGCCGCTCGCCACCAGGAATTCTAATACGCTGTCCGATATTCCGGCTCCTGTGTCCACTATGATCACATCCGTAAGGGCATCCAGCTCGGCCAGATTCTGTATAATGCAGGTAAGAGCATCTTTTCCCAGATTTGACATTCCGGCAATTCCGGATCCTCCGGAGATAAATCCCACTCCCATAGGACCCTGGGTTATGATGTCACTGATACTTTTTCCTTCGTATACCAGATCACATAAGTTATGCTTTGGCACTGCACCAAACATAATTTCAATATTCGCCAGTCCGAAATCTGCATCTAAAATAACGACCCTTTTTCCCATTTTACGAAATTGAATTGCCAGATTGATAGACATATTGGATTTTCCAACGCCACCTTTTCCGGAGGTGACAGTTATGACTCTTGCAGTCGGTCTTATCTGCTTATTTGCTTTAATAATCCTTAACTGTTCCGCCTGATCCATTTTCCCGCGCCTTTCTGTCTAAGCTTTATTCCTTTCCACCAAGGATCTGTTTTACCGTCTTCTGTGGATTGAATACTTCCATGTCATCCGGAACATTCTGTCCACAGGTCACATAAGCGACCGGTGCACCGGTATAAAGCTTCATATTCAACAGATTCCCCACTGCCTCCGTTTCATCCAACTTGGTAAAGATCAGCTCATAATCCGCAATCTTACCATAACAGTCTGCAATCCTTTGAAGATCCCTATATTTGGTAGTTGCACTGAGAACCAGAAACACATGATAGTTTCCGGGGTCTTTCAGTGCTCCCACCATTTCCTTCATTTTCTCCAGCTGATCCGCATTCTGATGTGATCTCCCCGCTGTATCTATAAAAATATAATCACAATCCCAATAATCCTTCACTGCAGTCTGCAGTTCTTCCGGGGTATAGATGACCCGGAAAGGTGTCTCCAAAATATTGGCATAGGTTCTTAGCTGCTCTGCGGCCGCAATACGATAGGTATCTGCGGTTAACAGTGCCACTTTCTTTTTATCCTCCACACAATATTTTCCTGCCAGCTTGGCAATGGTAGTTGTCTTACCCACTCCCGTAGGTCCGATAAATAATACAATCCTCGGTCCGTCCGCAGAGGGCGTAATCCCTTCTGACTTTCCGAATTTCAATACCATCTTCTGATAAATATTAGCCAGAAGATAATCAAAGGGCAGGTCTGCTTTTTTGGTTTTAGAGGCATCTTCCAAAATACTGTTTACGTATTTCTCGTCCATCTCGTTATCCAACATTTTATTATACAACAGCCGGATAAATTTATCCTGTTCCGGATTCTGCTCTTCCTCTTTCTTCTCCGGGGTTTCCGCTTCCGAATCCTTTTTCTCTTTTTCTTCACTGACTGTTTCCCGGTGGGTTCCTATCTCCTCCCCGGTCGCCTGTCTGCTGTTTAACTGACTCTCCAACAGTGTCTGCAGACTGTCCAGCTTTTTTTCTATATTCTCTGTACTGTTTCTGACAAACAGATTTCTGTTCTCCGCCGGTGCATCCGTCGTGCGCGTAATACTTCCATATTGCGGTTTCTGAGGTTTTTCCTCCTCCAGTGCAGCAGTGATCTCTATCTGCTTCGGAGACAGAAATGCAAAAAATCCCTTCTTTTTTACTTCCCTTACATTCATGATCACGAGACCGCTTCCAAGTTCTTTTTTCGCTGCTTCTGTAGCTTCTGCTTCCGTTTTCCCCGTGTATTTCTTGATGATCATATTACTCCTCACTCCTGCGTCGGTTCACTCTTCCTGTTATGCTGTGACCATTCCCACAGATTGTAATTCTACATTTGATTCCACTTCATTGTAAGATACCACGACCAGATCCGGATAATAGTCTTCCGTCAGTCGTTTGAAATACATTCTCACAATGGGTGATGTCATAATAATTGGGGTTTTTCCCATATTTTCCAGCTTTTTGATCTCTTCACCCACAGCGTTCAGTATCGCCTTGCTTCTGGCAGGATCCAGATTCAGGAAAGCTCCCGTCTCCGTCTGTTTTACGCTGCCCATAATTTCCTGTTCGATCTTCGGATCCAGTGTCAATACACTTGTCGTCTCATGGGAAGGGAAATATTTCGTAGAAATCGCTCTCTTGAGGCTCTGTCTTACATATTCCGTAAGGATATCCGTATCCCGCGTCGTTGGCGCATAATCGGCCAGGGTTTCCAGTATTGTCAGCAGATCTCTGATGGATATTCCTTCTTTTAACAGATTCTGCAACACTTTCTGTATTTCACCCAGTCCAAGCAGCTTGGGTACCAGTTCTTCCACGAGGGAAGAATTGTTCTCTTTTACGTTGTTGATCAGGTTCTGGACATCCTGTCTGGTAAGCAGCTCTGCAATATGCTGACGAATGATCTCTGTCAGGTGCGTAGCAATGATCGAGGGAGGATCTACTACTGTATATCCCAGACTCTCCGCACGTTCTCTCTGTCCTTCCGTGATCCAGATCGCCGGCAGGTGGAAAGAAGGCTCAAAAGTAGGGATTCCTGTGATCTCTTCCTCTACATACCCGGGATTCATGGCCATATAATGGTCAAACAGTATCTCTCCCTCACTGACCTGAATTCCCTTGATTTTAATAATATACTGATTCGGGTTCAACTGAATATTATCCCGCAGTCGGATAATAGGTACCACCGTACCAAGTTCCAATGCTATCTGTCTTCGGATCATCACGACACGATCCAGCAGGTCACCACCTTGGTTCACATCCGCCAAAGGGATAATTCCGTAACCGAATTCCAATTCGATCGGATCCACCTGCAGCAGGCTGTTGACATTTTCCGGCTGTCGTATCTCCTCCGCAGCTGCTTCCTCACTGTCTACTTCCTGTTCAATCTTTGCCGTCTCAATCGTGCCCTCAATATTTCTCGCCACAATGATAAATACCAGGCCAAGACCCACGAACAGGATCGTGTTCAGTTGTGTCACAAATCCTAAAACAGCCAGCATTGCCCCTACCAGGTACAGTGCTTTCGGCACACCGAACAGCTGGCTTACCAACGTAGTGCCAAAGTCAGCATCCTTGCTTCCTTTGGTCACAAGAATACCGGTGGAAAGTGAAATCAGCAGAGAAGGGATCTGGCTTACCAGACCGTCACCAATGGTCAGGATCGCATATTTGTTCAGGGCCGCTGTAATATCCATTCCCTGCCTGGTCATTCCCATAATAATACCACCCACGATATTGATCGTGGTGATCAGAAGACCCGCTACCGCATCTCCCTTTACGTATTTTACGGCACCATCCATGGAACCGAAAAAGCTTGCCTCTTCCTGAATCTTCTCTCTGCGTCTCTTGGCTTCCGCATCCGTGATGGCTCCGGTATTCAGATCCGCATCAATTGCCATCTGCTTACCGGGCATTGCATCCAGGGTAAATCTTGCGGTTACTTCAGACACTCGCTCGGAACCTTTATTGATTACCATGAACTGGATCAATATCAGAATAATAAAGATGATAACGCCGATGACCAGGTCGCCGCCGCCTACGAATTCACCGAAGGTCTCCACGACATTACCGGCATTACCATCCCGCAGGATCAGTCTGGTGGAGGAGGTGTTCAGTGCTATTCGGAAAATTGTTGTAAACAACAGCATGGTGGGAAAGAACGACATATCCAGCACTTCCTTGCTGAACATGGTGGCGAACAGAACCGTCAACGCAATGGAAATATTGACAGCCAGCAATATATCCAGAAGCCAGGCCGGAATCGGTACAATAAACATGATAATGGCAGCCATGATATAGATTGCTACACCCACATCCGCTTTTCTCATTTTCATATGTGCCTGACCTCCTTTCTGTCTTTTTTGTAAATTCTTCTTAAGTTATATCTTCCCCTGCAGATGATATACAAATGCCAGCACTTCCGCCACTGCCTGATAAAGCTCCGGAGGGACTGCCTGTCCAACATCCACATTGGCATACAGCATTCTGGCCAGGGGTTTATTCTCTACGATTTCTATCTGATGGTCTCTGGCGATCTCTTTGATCTTAGCCGCCAGATAATCTTCTCCTTTAGCGATCACAATGGGAGCATCCGCCACCTCCGGATCGTATTTTATGGCAACCGCATAATGCGTGGGGTTCGTAATAACGACATCTGCCTGGGGGAGATTCTGCATCATTCTGCGCTGGGAGGCTTCCCGCATTCTCTGCCGGATACGGCCTTTGATCTGCGGATCTCCTTCCTGCTGCTTATATTCTTCTTTTACTTCCTGCTTGGTCATTCTCATGTCCCTGCTGAATTTTACCTTCTGATAGATAAAATCAGCTGCCGCAATGATCATGTAGATCAGTGATATTCTGATTCCGAGATCCGTCACCGTATTCCCGATCAGTCCGATCGCCTGCATCAGATCCAGATCATATAGCTGATACAACAGGGGCCATTTATTCTTCAGATAATTATAGCATATGTAAACGATCAGTCCAATCTTCAGGAGGGATTTGATCAGTTCTACCACTGAGTTGACTGAAAATATTCTCTTAAATCCGGACACCGGACTCATTTTGGAAAACTTCGGCTGCAATGTTTTTCCGGTGGGATGCCATCCTACCTGGACCACATCACTTAAAAAAGCAATCAGGAAACCGATCAGCAGAAGCGGTGCCATGATCACTACGGCTTCCAGCATCATTTTTCGGAATACCAGTGTGGTATCCTGTTGCGGCATATTGCCATGCCAGAACGTTACCACCTCGGGAATCTTCTCATAAATAACCGTAAAAACATTCATGAACTGATATCCCATATTTCCTACCCATAGTTTCAGCACCAGGAACACCGCCAGTAATCCAAGCCCATTAGCAACCTCACGGCTTTTGGCAACCTGTCCTTCTTTTCTGGCATCTGTTAATTTTTTCTCGGTAGCAGGTTCTGTCTTCTCCCCGCCCTGGCCTTCTGCGGCAAAGAATTGCAGATTATATTCTAAGCTCACATCATACCTCCGATAAAAGATACTACCATCTTCTTCATTTCCTGATACACAAAATCCGCTGCCCCTGGCAACATTCCGGCCGTAAGGAACAGGGCAGACAATCCCGCCAGCACCTTCAGCTGAATTCCCACCGCAAACATATTCATCTGCGGTGACACCTTGGCCAGCACACCTAAAATGGCATTTAACAGCAATGTCACACAAAAAATCGGCAATACAATGCGAAAGCCGATCAGAATATAATCATTCATAAATTCTATCATGGAGTTCAGCAGACTGTCCGCATGAAAAGTCACACCGTTTATGGGGATCAGCGTAAAGCTGTCCGCCAGCGCTCCAAACAGATAGCGGTACATTCCGGAAGCGATCAGCATCAACATAAAAGAATACTGATATAACGCACCGGTGATACTGGTACTCTCTCTGGTAGCCGGATCCATCAGGGTTGCCATGGACAGGCCGGTCTCCATATCCGCAATGGATCCGGCGAAATTCACGATCGCCATGCAGATATTCGCGCCGAATCCGATCAGAAGTCCGGCAATTGCCTCTTTCATGACGATCACGGCATACTCCATCACCGTATCAAATACAACCGCATCTGCCGGTGTCAGTGTTTCATACAGCAGGATCGATGTAAAAAAACTGATACCGATCCGGATCCTGGCAGGAGTATCGTTCATTCCAAAATACGGTGCTATGTATACAAAACAGGATACCCTGACAAAAATCAATAAAAAATATTCAAGATCATATATCGAAAACGAAAAATCTATCATGAAGTCATCCCGTCACCTGTGTACATACTGGCTGAAACTCGACCAAAGCTGTACTGTGTATTCTACCATAGTATTCATCATCCAGCTGCCCAGCAGGATCAGCGCCAGGAAGATCGCTATGATTTTAGGTACAAATGTCAATGTCTGTTCCTGAATGGATGTCACCGTCTGAAAAATACTGATGATCAGACCCACGATCAAAGACACCAGAAGTACAGGAAGCGATACCTTGATGATCACATAGAGTGCATTATTAGTCATTTCAGATACTGCATCAATCGTCATAGTAACACCTCACCTTCCGATTAATAGAACGTCTGCACCAGCTGACCTATGATCAGTGCCCATCCATCTGCCAGAACAAACAGCAGTATTTTGAAGGGCATGGAAATCGTCGTAGGCGGCAGCATCATCATACCCATACTCATCAAAGTCGACGCAACTACCATATCGATCACAATGAAAGGAATATAAATCATAAATCCGATCCAGAATGCAGTACGCAATTCACTGATCATAAAACTCGGTACCAGCACGGAATTGGGAATATCCTCCAGGGTTCCATCCCACTCCAGTCCGGCGATATCCATAAAAAGTTCTACGTCCTTTACCTGTGTCTGCGGATACATGAACTCCCGCAAGGGAGCCATGCCTTTTTCCAGTGCTTCACTCTGGTCGATGGTTCCCGCTTCAAACGGCTGGATCGCCTCTTCATTGATTCTCGTAATGGTAGGCTCCATAATAAAAAATGTCAGGATCAATGCCAGACCGATCAGGATCTGATTGGGCGGTGCCGTCTGCGTATTCAATGCCGATCTGGTAAAGTGCAGCACAATGATGATCCTGGTAAAAGAGGTCATCATAATGATAATGGTCGGTGCCAGTGCAATCAGTGTCAGAGTGATCAGAATTCTCAGTGCTCCATTGATCTGACCGTTCCCATTATTATAGGTAATGCTGACCGTATTGGCTGTATTCAACGACCCTACTTCCTCATGGGTAGTCGCCGTTCCGGCAGGATTGATCACTGTGGAGACCTCTGTGTCTCCCGTAAGATGTCTTTCCGAAGCCTGTGCCTTTATCGGTACGCAAATACACAATATGCCCACCGTGACCAGCAGGCATACCATATACGTTGCAATCTTAAATTTATTACTCCAGTTAATGATCTTGTTCTTCATTCTCTTTCTTAGCCGCACGTTTCAATAACTCCCGGAAGCCAGAAGTATTATCTGTTGTTGTCTTGTCCTTCAGCTGCCCGGCAGGAATTTCTCCCAGATTTGTTACGGTATCTTTGCAGACCGCAATCGCAAAATAGCTTTCGCCAATGCGAACCAACTGGATATATTTGTTGTTGGCGATCCGGACGGTCTCCAATACTTCAATATTCCCCGCTGCACCCTGCTGCTTCTGATATCCGGCAATCCATTTTGTCACCAGCGCAGTCACCGCCAGTACCGCCACAAAGATCAGCAACACTGTGATGAATTGCGCATAACTGTCTGTTTTTCCGGTAAGTATGATCATTAACCCACTACCTTTTTCACTGCTTCAATAACACGCTCAGCCTGGAAAGGCTTTACAATGAAGTCCTTGGCTCCGGCCTGAATGGACTCAATAACCATTGCCTGCTGTCCCATAGCGGAACACATAATTACTTTTGCTCCGCCGTCGATCTTTTTGATCTCTTTCAATGCCTGGATTCCATCCATCTCAGGCATAGTGATATCCATAAGTACCAGATCAGGATTTACCTCTTTGAACTTTTCCACTGCCTTCAATCCGTTTTCTGCTTCTCCTGCCACATTATAGCCGTTCTTGGTCAGAATGTCCTTGATCATCATTCTCATAAATGCTGCATCATCACAGATTAAAATATTTTTAGCCATTTAATTTTCCTCCGTTTATTTGGTCTGTTCTCTGCCTACTTTATAATCTCCGTAATTCGTACGCCAAAACTCTCTTCAATTACAACAACTTCTCCCTTGGCTACGAACTTGCCATTCACCAATACGTCGATCGGCTCACCGGCAATACGGTCAAGCTCTATGATCGTTCCCGGAGAGAAGTCCAGAATATCGGATATGGATTTTGTCGTTCTGCCAAGCTCCACCGTTACTTCCAGTGGAACATCTTTGATCAGTCCGATATTCTCCTGTCCGGTAGTGCCCATATTGTCATTCGAAAAGCTCTGGAACTGCGCAGGCTGTACATTCACATTCTGTCCCGGCATTCCCATCATGCCCATCTGGTTCATGCTGTTCATGCCCATGTTGCCCATCTGGTTCATGCTGTTCATGCCCATGTTGCCCATCTGGTTCATGCCGTTCATGCCCATATTGCCCATCTGGTTCATGCCGTTCATTCCCATGTTGCCCATCTGGTTCATGCCGTTCATGCCCATGCTGCCCATCTGGTTCATGCCATTCATGCCCATGTTGTTCATCTGGTTCATATCATTCATGCCCATGTTACCCATCTGGTTCATGCCATTCATGCCCATGTTACCCATCTGGTTCATGCCGTTCAGATTCGTATTGTTCATCTGCGTCTGATTATCAGTACCCGGTGCAGGAATCTGCGCTGTGGTATCATTCTCCGGCTGTTCAGGCTTTTTCTCTGTCACTTCATCAATGTTAGCCATCTGCGTATTGATAAATGTCTCTACCAGCTTACGGGCAAAATCTATGGGATATAGCTGCATGATAGTGCTGTCCACCAGATCATCAATCTGCATGCGAAAAGAAATCTTTACAAAAGTACCGCCCAAAAATGGAGAAATTTCTTTGCCGTCTTTTACTTCTGTCAGGTCGAACAGGGAAGACTCCGGCGGGCTGATGTCGATCACCGTCTGCAGCAGCGTAGATAGTGAGGTGGCTGCAGCTCCCATCATCTGATTCATTGCCTCGGAGATTGCACTCAGATGCAGCTCTCCCAGTTCTCCTTCTGTATTGGTACCGTCACCGCCCATCATCAGGTCGGTGATCACTTTTACATCATGCTCTTTTAACACCAGAATATTGGTGCCGTCCAACCCCTTTGTATACTTGATCTGAATAAATACGCAGGGCTTCTCGTAACTATCCAGCAAAGTCTTCCATGTGGCCAGTGTAACCACCGGAGTGGTAATATTTACTTTGCGGTTTACCAGTGAATATAATGTAGTGGCGGAAGAACCCATGCTGATATTGGCTACCTCGCCAATCGCATCCTTCTCTACATCGGTCAGTTCCTCTTCGTCTCCGACAGTCGGTGCCACATCTTTCACATATGCATTATCCGTATTTTCAGCCGAGCTGCTGTCCTGAGGTGTCTCCGGCGATGCACCGCTGTCCGCGGTGTCCGACAGATCCATGCCTTGCAGCAGGGCATTTATCTCATCCTGAGATAACATCCCATCCATCGTTACTCCTCCTCTCTGATCACCGATGTGATCTGAACAGCATACGAATCTTTCTCTGTACCCGGTAATGCTGTGAACTTCTTAATATTGCCCACATACACTTCCATATCGGTATCCACTCTGGAATCCAGTCGAATACAATCTCCAACCTGCAGATTCAGAAAATCGCTTACGGAAATTGTGCTCTTGCCCAGCACCGCTTTAATGGGAACATCCACTCTGCGGATCATGGATTCAATGTACTCTTCGTAGTGTTCATCATGGTTCTCCTGCATTGTGGAGAACCAATATTTGGTGTTCAGTTTATCCATCACATCTTCCAGTGTAAAGAAAGGAAGACAGATATTTAACATTCCTTCTACATCCCCAATTTTCATGTTCAGGGTTACAATGGCGATCATATCACTGGGAGCGATCACCTGCGCAAACTGGGGATTCGTCTCTAGCCTGCTTAAGACCGGCGAGATATCAACAACATTTTTCCAGGGTTCCCGTAACAATTGGGTGAACATTACCAATAATTTCTGTAATATTGTCAGTTCAATATCTGAAAATTCCCTGCTTTTTTCCAAAGGCTGTCCGCTGCCTCCCAGCATACGGTCAAGCATGGCATAGCACAGATTGGTTGCTATCTCAATAATGATATTGCCGTTAAGTGGTGCAAAATTAATAATGCCGAGTACCGACGGATTTGATAGTGCATTGGAGAATTCACTGAAAGTAACCGTCTCGGAACTTGCAACCGATACCTGTACGTTTTTACGCAGATATACCGGCAGGTTTGTCGATACCAGTCTGCTGTAATGTTCAAATATAATCTCCAATGTTCTTAAGTGTTCTTTGGAGAATTTGGTGGGACGACTGAAGTCATAATTTTTAACCTGCTTCTCATCCTCACCCTGAATCTGATCCACATCCAGATCTCCATCCGACAATTGTTTCAAGAGATTATCAATTTCGCTTTGTGAAAGTATATCACTCACAGGACCTCACCTCCTGTCATCTTATTTTTGTGGTTCATCAGCCGAATTTCACTCCACTGATTGCAACCTTATAGATGAAGTCGGATTGGAACAGATCCTGCACAGACTTCAGGATTTCCTCTTTCAAACCTTCCATATCCTCTCTGCACTCATCTTCCGTATGTGCGGAAACCGTAGCGGTAATGGCATCCTTGATCAGATTTTCATAGCCGGACAGTGTTTCACTGCTTCCGTAGGTCTTATAATCCTTGCTCTTTTTATTGATAGACAGCGAGACATCAAACATAATATAATCCTGCTTTGCTCCCGCCTCACTCTTCAACGGGATCGTCATAGAATCCGCAATATTATATACTTCTGTGTCCGTAAGAGGAACATTCGTCGTCCCCTCTGCTCCCGGAACCGTCAGTTCCAGATTCATGGCAGTCGTGATATTATCCACCAGCTGTGCCGTCTTCTTATTCGTTCCCACAATGCTTACCAGCATAACACCGGTCAACGCAATATTCACGATAAGTAGTGCCAGGATCAGCACTGTCATCAGATTTTTCTTCATACTATTCTGCTTCCTTTCCCTGTCTGCCTTAATTTGCCGCAGAAGGATTATATATTCTGATCTCTACCCGTCGATTCTTACTTCTGCCCTCTTCTGTGGAATTGTCCGCCACGGGGGTGCGGTCTCCCATTCCCGCATGCCGGAGATTTGCAGGATTCAGTGAAGTATTATCCACAAGGTAATAAAATACAGATAGTGCACGTGCACTGCTCAGTTCCTCGTTATCAGCGAACCTCGCACTATGTATCGGAACATTATCCGTATGTCCCTCAATTTCAATTACAGAATCACTGCCATATCGTTCCAGGATCACTCCCACTTTGTCCAATACTGTCTTGGACTGTTCCTTCAGGGAATCGCTTCCGGAATCAAATAAAAGAGCTCCCTTCATAGAAAGCTGTACATATTGCGCTGTGAAAGATACATCCACCTGATCCGCCAGGCTGTCCTCATTTACAGCTTCCTGTACCATTTCGGACAGTTCTTCATTGCTTTGAAGATTTTTCTCATTAAGTGCCTCCTGCAGTGCCTCTGTGCTATCATATTTCTCATAATTGTCGGAATCTGTTTCACTGTCCGCATTTCTTCCAGCATTACTGATATACTCATCCAGATCATTCAGCTGGCTGACGCCGTTACTGATCAATATTCCTTCACCTATGGCCGTAGAGCCGGCGTTAAAAATACTAAAAGCACTGTTAGACATTGCCGCAGCCATTTCATCCCATTTGTTGGCATCAATAGATGACATGGAAAACAGCATGACAAAGAAGCACAGAAGCAAATTCATCAGGTCACTGAAAGTGGACATCCATGCCGGTGAACCAGCAGGTGGATCTTCAGGCTTACGTTTTGCCATTAAGCTTCACCCCCCGCTTCTCCTTCTTCATCTGCACTTGTTCTGTCCTTCGGAGGAAGGAATGACTTTAATTTCTCCTCAATGACACGGGGATTTTCACCTGCCTGTATGGACAAAAGTCCCTCGATCATGACTTCCTTCTGCTGCATCTCTATCGCATTATCCGCTTTTAATTTATTGGATACCGGCGTACAGATCCAGTTAGCCAACAGGGATCCGTACAATGTAGTGATCAGTGCAACCGCCATGGCAGGTCCCAGTGTGGACGGATCATCCATATGATACAGCATATCTACCAGACCGATCAGGGTACCGATCATACCCCAGGCAGGACCCATGGCCGCCAGTGTATCCCAGAAGCCAATCGTATCCTTATGTCTACCCTCCACGCTGACCAGTTCCGTCTCCATAATCGCACGTACCAATTCGGGATCGGTTCCATCGACGATCAGAAGAATTCCTTTCTTCAGAAAAGGGTCATCCAGGTCGGTTGCTGCTTCTTCCAACGAAAGCAGGCCTTCCTTACGTGCCACATTGGAAAGCTCTATGATCTTACCGATCATATCCGAAGTATTCAGTGTGGGCGCTTTGAAGATCAGTGTGAAAGATTTCAAACCAGCTATGTAATTCTGCAAACTCACGGACGTGAGGGTACAGGAAAATGCTCCGCCAAAGGTAATGATCGCAGAAGCCGGATCCAAATATTCCCTGAATCCTCCCACACCTGCGGAACTTATGATACCAAATACCAACATGAATAATGCCAGCAATATACCGGCTAAAGAAGCTATATCCACTTAAATCACCTGACATTCTGCTTTTTTATCTTGCAAAAATATCCTTTCTGTATAATATTACAAGATTTTTTATTTCTTGTCTACTTTCTTTTACAATTATTTTCTTTCCGGTGGTAAGTGTCAACACCGTATCCGGGGTCTCTTCCACCAGTTCAATCAGGTCCGGATTCACCAATACCTTGACTCCATTAATCTTCGTAACTTCTATCATGCTGTCTTCTCCTTCCCTGTTATCCGAACATTTTCTACACTTTATCCGTTTTGTGCATTTTTCTCATTTTTTCTTATAGTACTTTTTTCCCTTGATCTTTTATACATACAAAAGGGACAGGTTTTTTCCTATCCCTTTATGCAGTCAAATTTTTTTTACGATTTCTTAACGCTTCAGATTGGTCAGTTCCTCAAGCAGTGTATCGGACACGGTAATGATACGGCTATTCGCCTGGAATCCTCTCTGTGTGGTGATCATCTCGGTAAACTCAGACGACAGATCTACGTTACTCATCTCCAGCTGACCGGTGGACATGTATCCGCCGCCTGCAGTGATATCTACGCCGATACCGTCGAATTCACCGGAGTTCAGGGTTGCAGAGTAAAGGTTGTCTCCCTCTTTCTCCAGACCGGAGGCATTGGCAAATGCTGCGGTAGCAATCTGGCCTAACAGTTTGGTCATACCGTTGTCATAGCTTGCGTAAATCATACCATCCTTCTGGATGGATACACCGATCATATCTCCCAGACGACGTCCGGTTCCCAGACCATCCAGGTCACCACTGGTGGCACCGATGGTGGAAGTACCCTTGTTATCGTAGTTGGTGCATTCGGACAGGTCGATGGTAATATCGGAGAAGTTGCCACCTAACTGTGAAAATGCTGCATTAATGCCCAAGTTTGTAGTAGAACCGCCGACACTTTCCAGTTTACCGGTGTCTTTATTGAATACCACAGTAGTTCCTTCAAAATAACGACCTTCCATGGTAATAGCACTGCCGTCTGCCGGAAGCAGCCGATCTCCGGTACCAGATCTCATATTGCCAAGCAGCTGCTGCATGGTAAGCTGTTGCGTTGTGTCTGTAGGGCTGGTAATATACAAATTCAAAAATTCATTGGTAGATCCCTCATATCCATAAGCTGCTGCAATGGCATCCAAAGCCTCCTGCTGTTCCTTTGCTGCTGTAGCATTGTTTGAAGTATCAATCAGGCTTCCATCAGCATTAAAAATTTTCGTCAGGTCAGCTATATCTTTGGTTCCATCCTTTGTTTTCAGCATCGTTCCATCCCACTTGTAGGCATCGGTATTCAATGTCACCTTAGTCTCCATCTTCTGCTGGGTACGGTTTCCGAAATCCAGTGCGGAAATATCGATCTCTGCTCCGGTGGAATCCAGCAGTTTCGTCAATTCCATACTGTATTCATTGCTGGCGGTTCCGCTGGACTGTTTAAAGGTAAACTTCGCAGTATAACTGTAACCTCTCGCATCGAAGAAGTTCAGGTTTACGGTCTTACCGTTGGCACTGGTCACATCCTTATCGTTCTCATCCAGAATACCGGAAATATTTGCTTTTGTGGTAGCCTCAGGGGGATAGGTCATATTCGCAGCACTCATAATACGCAGTGCAGTTACGGTATCCTGCTTGATGTTGCCTGTGGTCTCATCCACGCCCCAACCCATAACATTGTAACCGGTGCTGGTCATTGCCAGGTTGCCGGCACCATCTACATAGAAAGAGCCGTCTCTGGTGAAGAAATTCTCGGAGCCGTTGCTGACTACGAAGAAGTTGTCTCCGGTGATCATGATATCAAAGGGGTTACCGGTAGACTGCGCGGAACCCTGCGTGGTAATGGCAGTATTGATAGCACCTGCCTTAACGCCCAGACCGATCTGCTTGGCATTGGTACCGCCGACACCGGTGGTAGCGTTGGCACCGCTGGCCTTCTGTGTGGTCTGGCTCATCAGTTCACTGAAAGTCATGGAACTGGATTTGTAAGCTGTTGTGTTGACGTTGGCAATATTATTACCGATTACGTCCATTCTGGTCTGGTGTGTTTTCAGTCCTGCTACACCAGAATACAATGATCTCATCATAGTGCTTGTTCCTCCTGTATTCGGAACCGTACTCTTTCTCTGTCATTCAAAAGAGTGTAACCTCCATTAAGGTCCGGTCTACATAATTACGGCTCCGTTAATATTTGTAAATACATTTTCTTCGGTTTCTCTGCTGTCCATCGCAGTAACTACTGTCTTATTGGGTACATTCACAATAAATGCCAGATTGTCCACGATCACCAGAGAATCCCTGATTCCCTTCTGTCCCGCTTTTTGCGCTCCGTCGTTCAAGCGTTCCAGCTGTGCATCGGTCAATTCAATGCCTCTGTCCGCCAGCCGCACCGTAGCATGTTTGGAAAATTTCAGTTGCTCGTTACTTTTGCTCTGTAAGATTTCCTGGAATGATACCAGATTTTCCTGTGCTGCTTTTACGGTCTTACGACTGTTGTTTAAATACTGATTTGCCAGCTGGTCAATAGACAGAAAACTGTTTTTCTGAATATCCATATTCAAACACTCCTCTGCGTCAGCCGCTTACTTACTGTTCTATGCTTCTTCGGTACCCTCTGTCTTCTCTGTACTCTCGGAATCCTTTTCTTCGGCTTTTTCTTCCGCCTTACGGATCTCCTTCAGTCTCTCGATGTACTTATTCAGACTGGTTACGGTATCTTTGGCCAGGAAGGATTTCTCATAATCACTCATCTTGTTGTATTCCTTCTCCAGCTCATCAATGCTCTCACCATCCGTAGAATCAATGCCGTTTACATTAGGAAGCTTGTTCAGCTTTACAGTAAAGTTATATGCCTTGTTATACGCATCCAGATAATTCGCATCCACAATAGAATCCAGATCATCAATGGAATATTTCTGTTCATTAATATAGAGATACGCCTTATTGTTCTCGTATGCTACATAATCCACCTTTCCCTGTACCAGCTTGGTCTCTCCGGAGGATGTAGTTGTCTTGATGTAGACCTCCTTGCCTACCAGTGCGCTTGCCCTCTGCAGATCCATGCTGCTGGACATATTCTGCATCTGCTCTACCTGTGAGAACTGTGCGTACTGGGATATGTACTCGGTGTTGGATGTGGGTTCCAGAGGATCCTGATACTTCATCTGCGCTACCAGGAGCTGTAAAAATGCTTCCTTGTCCATCCCGCTTTTGCTTGATTTTGTGGATTTTTTTACAGAAGTCTGCGATGCAGTCTCTACGATCTTACCGTTTTCCACGGGTGCAACTAATGCCATTTTCTTTCTCCTTTCTGTTATTTTTTATGCGGTGAAATCCACCGTATTGCCGTTCGCCGACATTATATCCGCTGCGATCCGGTCTTCTTCCGTCTGAGGCTCGTCCTCTGCGAATGCTGTGTTCAGGTTGATTCTGCGGGTGCGTCTTCTGCTTACCCCGGCTCCGCTCTCCTGATCACTCTGATTGCCTCTACCCTGTTCCAGGTTCTGTTCAAACGGATGTGTCTGTACCGTCACTTCAATAGCCTCTACTTTTACGCCCTGTTCCGCGAAGCTTTCCTTCAGCTGAACCATCTGGCTTTCCAGTGCAGCTTTTACGGTTTCATTCTGTGTAATAAAGTTCGCCGTAACCACACCGTTCTTCGATGCTACCTGTACGTGAAGTGTTCCCAGACTTTGCGGATGAAGCTGCATTTCCAGATCGGAGCTGTCCGCCTTTACAGAGACTTTCATGTAATCCATGATCTGGCGCATGATATCCTGTGTATCCGTCGTTTGTGTTCCTTCTGTCTGTGATGCCTGCTGCAATCCGGAGAGGAAATTCTCTTCCTTCAGATTCTGTAACAACAGATTGCCCTGCTGTCCCGCTGTCTGGCTCTCATGTCTGTTCCCCGAATCTTTTGTTTTCTCTTCCTGTGTATTCTGTACCGGTGCCTGTATTTTCTCCTCCGGTTCCTGTTCCACTGTCGGAAGTTCCACATCACTCTGTGATCTCTCTGCCGCATCTGTGGCATGGTCTTCCACTTCCACCGTGATCACAGGTTCCTCTGTCACTACTTTAGTGACCGCATCCTGCCATTTTTCCGGTGTCAGCTGCAGTTCTTCCTGTGCCTGTCCCGTCAGATCCTTCTGCAGATCCAGGATGCTCTTTACATTTCCATACAGCTCTTCATCGGTAAGTAATGCAAAAGAATCCTCCGCTCCGCTGACCGCCATCAACAATTCGTTCAGCTGTGCCGGATCCATCAGGTCTGTCTCCGTCATGCCAAGTTCATCCATAACTCCCTGCAGCTCTTCTTCACTGACAGAAAAAGTTTCCGTAATCTGTCCGATCAGGTTCTGTACGATGGTTCCCAGGACTTCCTGGACTTTTTCCAGATCTTTGGCATCGCCGTCCTCTGCTTTGACATCTGACTTCTCCTGTGTTCCGGTAAGGTTGTCCCGCTGTCTGTCACCGGTCCGTAATGCTTCACCACGTCTGACATCGTTACGTCCGTCGGTCGTGCGTCCACCATTTCCGGTCGTCTGCGCATTGTTCTGGGTCTTATTCCACACTGCCTGGAAACCGGTTCCGGCATTCTGTTTCGCTGCTGTGACCATATCCCGGATCTGTACATTGCCGTCGTTGCCCACACCTTTAATCGTTGTGCCTGCCATGTTCTTTTCTCCCTCCTTTCCCAGGTCCTTTGGCTGCCGGATGGCAGTCTTAACCCTGTAATGATACTACAAATCTTTTATCGGATCTTTCCGCTTTTTTCTTAAGACTCAGGGTCCATAATTTTCGTGATCTTTGCTGCCACTTCAGAATTCATGGCACCCAGGATCTTACCCCTGTCCTCCGCGCTCATCACTTTCAGAATACGGGCCGCCAGATCCAGATTATTAGTCATCTGCTCAAAAATAGCCGCTGCCTGCTTCGGTTTCATTGCAGAATAGGCTGCCGCATAATCCTGTATCTCCTGACTCTCTTCCAACTGCGTCACTACCTGCTTATAAATATATTCGGCAGTAGCGGGATCCATGGATTCATAATATTTTTTATATTCTTCCGCACCCGGTCCCTTATCGGAATAGACTACCTCATCATAGAATTCTTTCTGAATCCGCTGGAATTCCACCTGCTGATTCTCGAATTCCTTAAGTCTCAGCACCTCAGCTTTCAGCTGATCCAGTTCTTCCTCCTTTGCTGCAGATGCCGTCTGCGCCTGCTCCAACTGCAGCTCCAGACTCTTGATCTGATCCACCGCATCCTCTAGACTGGTATAGCCACCGTAGGCACTGCCATCCGTAGTCTCTGTTATGGAGTTAGCCGGGAGAATTTTGTTCAGCACAGGCACATCCTTGAGAATGGGAGTCACCACAGAGCTTCCGAATCCCCCGATATCCAGCTTGATGATCGCGCAGATTACAGCCATCCAGAGTACCACGATCAGTATGGTCGCTCCGAAGGTCAGAAGGCTGTTGCCTTCGCTCCCATCATCCAGAGCATCTTCCTGTTTTGCGATTTCTTTTGCCCGGCGCTTTGCTTCCTTGCGCTGTGCCTGTTGTTCTTTCTTCAGTTTTTTCTTTTCTTCCGCCAGCTGTTTTCTCTCGTTATCCGTTGTCTGCTCTTCCGGAGTCTTTTCTCTTGCCATTTATGTCCTCCCGTTGTCTCAATCCGCCTGCCGGCTTTTTTTGTCCGTAAGTATAACTGGTCAGTTCATCGATTGCTTTACTTTCCGCATGATTTTCTTCCTGCAGAAAAGCCTCGAATGCTTTTTCTCTGAGGGTTTCATGCATTTTTCTCTCTTTCATGGCTTCTGCCATTCGTTCTCTGGCAGCCTCCACATTTTCTTTTGCTTTATCCACCCGGATGCACTGCGCAGCCACCAGACTGTCCATTTTCAAAAGCGCTTCCTTGTTCTCTTCAATGGCCCGCAGATCCAGTTTCCCCTGCAACAGACCACCGGATTCTTCTTCGTATTCCCGTTTTCGCGCTTTCAGGCGTTCCAAATGTTCGATTTCCACATTCAATGCAGTCTGTGCCATACCAAATTCCTGTTTGGCCTGTGTTTCCATTTTTTCTTTGATATTCAGGATGTTCTGCAGGGAATATCTGAACTTTGCCATTTATCTCACTCCTGATTTGCGAACAGGTCTTCCAACATCTGTACCGTCTCTTCAAAGGTAAATTTCTCCTCCGTGCCCTGACACAGGAAGCTGTTCACATCATCGATCTTCGAGATGGCATAGTCAATGTTCGGGTTACTGCCCTTTTTATAAGCGCCGATATTGATCAGATCTTCTGCTTCATTATAGGTAGCCAGTACATTTTTGAGTTTGTTGGCCGCCTGCTTATGCTCTTTGGCTGCGATCTGGCTCATACATCTGGAAATACTCTGTAAAATATCGATAGCAGGGTAATGATTTTTGTGTCCCAGCTTTCTGTCCAGCATAATATGACCGTCCAAAATACTTCTCGCTGTGTCCGTGATGGGTTCGTTGAAATCGTCGCCATCTACCAGGACGGTATACAATCCCGTAATGGATCCCACCGCAGCTCTGCCCGCCCGCTCCAACAGCTTAGGCATTTCCGAGTACACGCTGGGGGGATAACCTCTGGTCACCGGAGGTTCTCCGCTGGCCAGTCCGATCTCTCGCTGTGCCATGGAAAAACGGGTCAATGAGTCCATCATCAGCAGGACATCCTTTCCCCGGTCTCTGAAATATTCCGCAATAGCAGTGGCCGTCTTGGCAGCCTTGTTCCGCTCCAATGCCGGTCTGTCGGAAGTCGCCACGACTACTACCGATCTGCGCATACCTTCCTCACCTAAGTCTCTCTCTATGAATTCCCGGACCTCTCTGCCGCGCTCACCGATCAGCGCAATGACATTAATATCTGCCTTGGTATTTCTGGCAAACATACCCATCAACGTAGACTTTCCGACACCAGAACCGGCGAAGATACCGATTCTCTGCCCCTTACCAACAGTGATCATACCGTCCACTGCCTTTACCCCCAGGGGTAATACCTGGTCGATAATCGCTCTGGACATAGGGTCCGGCGGTGCCGCCTCTACCGGATATGCCACGCCTGTAATCGTGTCTCCATCAATGGGGATTCCCAGTCCATTTACCGTCTTGCCCAAAAGCTTCTCACTTACCGTAACTGTCAGGGGATCTCCCGTATTTTCCACCACACAGCCGAGACCGATGCCATCTACCGAATCATAGGGCATAAGAAGAGTCTTCTTATCACGAAATCCCACAACCTCAGCCATAATGGGTTTTGCCCCTTCCGTTTCCGGCAGGATCCTGCACAGATCCCCCAGCTTGGAATCCGGACCGGCCGACTCAATCGTCAGACCTACCACATTTACCACTTTTCCCAGTTTCCGGTAAAAGGTCTTATCTGCTAATTTATTATATTTTTCAAAATCTATGTTCTTAATGACCATTTATCAGCCTTCGTAGGATAATAATTTTAATTTCTGACGCAGTTCGGACAGCTGTGTTCCCAGTCCGCAGTCAAAAATACCGCCCTCTGTCTCGATCAGGCACTCGCCCTTTCCGAGGGTAATGTCTTTCACGATCTCCACGGTTGCATTCGGCGCAGCCGCACCAGCAGAGATCTGCTTTTTCTGCATACTGACATAAGGGTAATCTTCTTTGGACACATGAATCAGAAAGCTTCTGTTATCCTCTGATTTCCGCATGGTAGTGGAGATCAGATAACACAGAACCTCCCGGTAGGAATGCAGGTCTACATGAAAAATATGTTCATAAATTCCGGTGATCGTGTCCACAAATTCAGGTTCCAGCTCGTCCAGCCGCTTCTGGTATTCTGCTTCCAGTCCCGCCGTTTTCTTCTGATATTCTGCTTTTCGTGCAGCCTCTGTGCGATCCGCTTCCGCCTGTGCTTCCTGCTGTCCCTGTCTTCTGGCCGCTTCCTGTATGTCTGCCCGCTCTGCTTCCGCCTGTGATCTGGCATCCTGCAAAATACTTTCTGCCTGTGCCCTGGCATCTTCTACGATCTTCTGTGCTTCCGCCTCCGCATCTTCCTTAAGCTTCTGAATATCTTCTCCTGCTTTGATCACATTGCCGGAAGGAGTGAATTCTGTTTTCTCTTCCTCCGGATCTGTCACCGGTGCTTCCACTTTGTCCGCTGCCAGGCCGGACACAAACCCCGTATTACTTTCCTTCTGCATTTTGGCAGACAGCTCCCTGATACGTTTTGCTACCAGTTCATTGGTATCTATCACTCTTGCATCGTCTTCCGAAAGCTTTGTAAATCCCTTTTTTAAAAGATTACTAGACAACGATCTCGTCACCTCCGCCTCTGGAAATGATGATCTCACCGGAATCCTCCAGCTTACGGATAATATTGACAATCTTCTGCTGTGCTTCTTCTACATCCTTCATACGTACAGGACCCATAAATTCCATATCTTCCTTGATCATAACCACCAAACGCTTGGACAGATTGTTGAAGATCGCATTCTGTACCTGCTCGTTGGCACCCTTCAGTGCCACTGCCAGATCATTATTGTCCACGTCACGCAGCACACGCTGAATTGCTTTGTCGTCCAGTAAAAGGATATCCTCGAACACAAACATTTTTTTGCGGATCTCGTCTGCCAGTTCCGGTTCTTCGATCTCCAGAGTCTCCATAATGTGTTTCTCGGTACCACGGTCTACCGTATTCAGAATATCTACCACTGCATCGACACCACCGATAATGGTGTAGTCCTGGTTCACCAGACTTGCCAGCTTGGATTCCAGTACCTTTTCCACTTCTTTGATAACATCGGGACTGGTACGGTCCATGACAGCAATACGTCTTGCCACTTCTGCCTGACTGTCGGGAGGCAGTGCAGATATGATCAATGCTGCCTGACTGGGAGACAGATAGGACAAAATCAGCGCGATGGTCTGCGGATGCTCATCCTGGATGAAGTTGATCAGCTGGCTGGCATCTGTCTTACGCACAAATTCGAAAGGCTTCACCTGCAGGGATGCAGTCAGTTTTCCGATAACATCCATCGCCTTGTCGGAACCCAATGCCTTTTCCAGCAGTTCTTTTGCATAGTTGATACCGCCCTCGGCAATATACTGCTGTGCCAGACACACCTCGTAGAATTCATTGATCACTTCTTCTTTTACCTGAGGTGTGACACTCCTGGTATTAGCAATCTCCAGTGTCAGTTCTTCAATTTCTTCTTCTTTTAGATGTTTAAAAATCCCGGCGGATCTCTCCGGTCCCAATGCGATCAGAAGAATTGCCGCTTTCTGCAATCCCGATATTCCGCCTTCTGCTTTTGTTCTTGCCATGTTTACTCCGTTTCCTAGTTCCAGTCTTCGTTCAGCCAGTTACGCAACAGCGCCGCTGCCGACTCCGGATTCTCATCTACGAATTTCTCAATCATTTTACGTGTCTCGGACTTAGATTCCACATCAATATCTTCCAGTTCTGTCTCAGGAGTGGACTGCAGCATATTCTCCACAGATACCTCCTCTTCCTGCTGTACTGTCTGTCTGGTACGCATACTGCGCAATACTACAAATACAAGTAATCCCAGGATCAGGACCAGCATAACCACACTGAGCACATTTTGCCAGCTGACTGGCTTGCTCTCCTTGTCATAAAAGATCGGACTTTCATAGGCAATGATCGTAATATTGCTCTCACTGATCCCCGTAGCATTGGCTACCAGACTGTACATATCGGAATCCACATCCAGTTTGGTATCCGCACTGTTCTGGGTTTTGTATTCGTCCCAGGTAGTACCGTCCAAAAGTCCCTGTCTCTTGACATCCTCATAATGGATCTCTTTATAGGTAATTGCAGCAATGGATATGGAGGAATTGGTATAATTGATCCCTCCCGCCGGTGTCACCTTATCGGTAATGGACTCATTCGGCAGATAATCCCTGCTGGTCTCAGAAGTCGAGGAAGAGCTGTTATTGCTGTCCGGGGATACATAAGTGGTTTTCCCGCTTTCCCCATTGGAGGTGGTACCCGGAACACCTCCGCCATCATTGGTGTTCTCACTCTCATAAGTCTCCTCATGAGAAAGCATACCTTCATCTCTTCCGGAATTTGCATAATATTCTTTTACTGTCTCCTTATAATCGGAGAAATCCATACTCAGATGGCTGGTCACTGCCGCATCGTTATACTGCTTGGTTCCCAACAGCACCTTTTTTACCTGATTGGCGATCATGGATTCTGCCTGGTTCTGTAATTCCTGCATGGAATTGGCAATGCCTGCGGATGTGTAATCGTCACCGCCTGCAAACAGCAGATTGGAATCAGTATCCATAATGGTAATATTCGCCGTGGTATCATTCCGCAGCCATGTAGCAACACACTTTGCCAGCGCTGCTGCATTCGCGGATGTAAACGTACCATCCAGCTCCAGCTGGATGAATGCAGATGCTTCTTCGTTCTGTGCCGCCAGCGTTCCGTTATCCTTCGGGAAGCTTAAATGTACCTTAGCCGATTTTACAGCGCTCTGTGCCTCGATCGTCTGTGTAATATACTGCTCCAGATAGGAATTGTAAAGTCTCTCCTTATCGGTAGCGGTCGTAGACATGCTGTTCCCCAGATAATCATTCAGATTCAGGGCATCCGGTACATATCCGGCAGATCCGAGGGCCAGGTTAGCCGCACTCTGTTTGCTGCTCTCTACATCGATCTTCAGTCCGTCATTGGATTCTCTATGTGCGATCCCGGCACTGTCCAGCGTATCTATGATTTCTGACGCCTGTGCGGTAGTCTCGCAGGTAACCAATCGTACATACTGTGGTTTACTCATGACATACATGATGATCGCAAATGCAAAGATCACAACCGCAGCGGCTCCGATAATGATGCTCTTCTGTCTGGTTGTGAACTTATTCCACCATTCCAGTATTTTCGCAGGTATTTCTTTTAATTTGTCTGCCATTGCAGCTCTCTCCTCTTACGTCAAGTATAAAAAGGTATGATTTAGATCTGAATCTGCATCAATTCCTTGTAGGCTTCCATCACCTTATCGCGGATGGCTACGGTATACTGCAGAGCAGTGGAAGCCTTTCCCATAGCAATGGTCAGGTCATGCGTATTGTCCGTCTCGCCCAGTGCGAAGCGGATCTTCTCATTTTCGGCATCTGAGAGATAGCTGTTGGTCGTCTTCACATTGTCGATTGCTGTGTTGAGAAAAGTCTCGAACATCGTGCCTTCTGCCTTCTTCTCCTTCTCCGCAAGCATTCCTGTCAGAGAGGTGGGAGACACCGTGGCTGTTCCGTTTACATTATTTAAAGCAGTGATCGCAGAAATATCCATTTTATAAACCATATCCTTCCTTACGTCGTATATTCCGGTCCGTTATGCAATGGGCCGTTCTCCGGATCCGTCAGCTTACTGACCGATCTCCAGTCCTTTCAGTGCCATGGATTTGCTGGCATTAAACGCCGTGGAATTCGCCTCGTAAGACCTGCTGGCATCGATCAGATCCGTCATTTCCGTGACAATATTCACATTCGGATATGTCACATATCCATTCTCGTCCGCATCCGGATGGGAAGGATCGTATACCATATTCATCTCCGTAGTGGTATCCTCGAAGATCTGGCTGACCTTCACACCGCTTCCGGAGTAGCCGCTGCTTACATTATGCAGCACCTGGCTGAAAGTCTGCTGCGGGTTCTTCTGCTGGAACGTAACGATTTTGCGGCGATACGGTGTACCATCCTCGGTTCTTGTGGTATTGGCATTGGCAACATTTTCGGAGATCACGTCCATACGCAGTCTCTGTGCTGTCAGTCCGGATGCCGTAACATCAAATGCTGAAAACATACTCATACGCTAATCCCTCACTTCATCACAGTCTGTAAATTGGTAAATTCCTGATTAATGCTGCTGATCAGTCCCTGGTATTTCAGCTGATTCTCTGCCAGCATTACATTTTCATTCTCGATATCCACATTATTGCCGTCCAGGCGATAGGAATAATTGGCATAATCCACATACGCCCTGCCGCGGAGTCTGCTCAGATTGACATTGGCTACTTTATCATCCATGGACTGATAGCGATTATTACCAAGAGCCTGCTGCAGTACCGACTCGAAAGCCACATCCTGTCTCTTATACCCCGGTGTATCTACATTGGCAATGTTATTGGAAATAGCTTCATTCCGCTGCCATGCAGCATCCGCGGCACGATTTAAAACATTAATATAATCAAACGCATTTGTCTGTATCATACTACCTCACATTCTACTGTTCCTTAAAAATCGATAAAATCGCACAGGAACCGTTTCTACCATACCTATTCTACTTTATTATAAAGTATTTCGACAAAAACACAATACTAAAATAAGAGAAGAGACTATTTTTCGCAATAGTCTCTTCTTCCTAATCTGTTGTTATTTTGTACTTTTTACTTAATTTCTGCCATTCTGGCGCTTTAATTCTTCAATCTCATCAAACACGGCATCGTTCAATACTTTAATATACGTTCCCTTCATGCCGGAGGATCTGGACTCGATAACGCCGGCACTTTCAAACTTCCTTAAGGCATTGACAATGACTGATCTGGTAATGCCGACTCTGTCAGCGATCTTGCTCGCTACCAGGATTCCTTCCATACCGTTTAATTCATCAAAAATATGGGTAATGGCTTCCATCTCTGAGAATGACAGGGTGCTGACTGCGGATTTCACAACCGCTACCTTACGGCTCTCTTCCGCACTCTCTTCATTTACTGCCCGGAGCATTTCCAGTCCCACCACTGTGGTTCCATACTCGCAGAGAATAATATCATCGATGTCATACTGTTCGTCACACTTATAAATAAAGAGTGTTCCCAGCCTCTCACCGGCGATCTCGATGGGAGTGATAATTGCCTGGAACTTTCTCGTGTCGATATTCTCGAAACCAAGAGTCTCCAAGTTGACATTCTCCTTCGTGGACAACACACCAAGCAGTCTCTCATTTAACATCGGATCGATAAATCCGCCAATACTGTCATCCAAAAGTTCTGTGATGGGTTCGATTCCGTCGGATTTACCTACACCCAGCACCTTACCCTTCCTGCTGATCACCAGTACATTGGAATTCAGGATCTCACGCATTACCTTACAGATATCGCTGAATACCACTTTGCTGGAGTTATTATTGTGTAACAATTTACCGATCTTACGTGTCTTGTCCAACAATTGTACGCTACTCATCTATCTTCCTCCGTTTACACATACTACGAAACCACAAGATGTTATGCACATTGTAGCACATGTAATTTCAGATTACAATGGAAATAGCGCTAATTTATGAGAAAATTCTGACAGTATATAAAACTACTTCTCTTCCGTCGGTTTATTCTTCACATAACCGCATTGTTCGTCCATGCAGACCAGTTTGTTACCTTTTTCCAGCAGCAACTTACCGCAGCGGGGGCATTTCTCTCCCGAAGGCTTCTGCCATACCATGAAATCACATTCCGGATTATCGATACAGCCGTAATATCTTCTGCCCTTCTTGGTCTTCTTCATAACAATATCTTTGCCGCACTTGGGACATGCCACGCCAATCTTCTCGAAATAAGGCTTGGTGTTGCGGCACTCAGGGAATCCGGGGCATGCCAGAAATCTGCCGTGAGGTCCGTATTTGATCACCATGCGTCTGCCGCACAGTTCACAGACTTCGTCGGATTCTTCATCCGCGATCGTCACCTCTGCCAGATCTTTCTCAGCTTTTTTCACTGCTGCATCCAGGTCCGGATAGAAGTTCTCCACAATGGTCTTCCACTTCACAGTGCCTTCTTCCACACCATCCAGCAAGGTCTCCATATTAGCGGTAAAATTTACATCCACGATGGCCGGGAAGGCTTCCTTCATCATATGATTGACCACTTCACCCAGCTCCGTCACATAGATATTACGATTCTCCTTGGTAATATATCTTCTGGCGAGAATCGTGGTGATGGTAGGTGCATAGGTACTGGGACGTCCGATGCCCAGTTCTTCCAGGGCACGCACCAGACTTGCCTCGGTATAATGTGCGGGAGGCTGGGTAAAGTGCTGCTTCGGATCAAAATTTATAAATTCCAGTACACTGTTCTCATCCAGGTTGCCGCCCAGTACATTTTCCTCGTCCTTATCTTCCTCCTGGGTATAGACACTCATGAAACCATCAAAGCGCATTTTGGAGGCTGCCAGCGTAAAGATCTGATCCTTCGCCTGAATTTTCACTGAAGTCGTATCATACTGTGCTGCACTCATGCGGCTTGCTACAAAACGTTTCCAGATCAGCTGATACAGACGGAACAGATCTCTGGGCAGCTGTTCTTTGATGGCAATGGGCATACGGTTTAAATCCGTAGGACGGATGGCCTCGTGGGCATCCTGGATCTTCTGACCGTTCTTTTTTTCTGTATTTACGGCAGCCTTGTACTTTTCACCGTAATGTGCGTCGATGAACTGCGCAGCCTGTGCTTCCGCTTCTTCCGATACGCGGGTGGAATCCGTACGTAAATAGGTGATCAGACCTACCGTACCTTCTCCCTTGATATCCACACCTTCGTATAACTGCTGTGCAAGACGCATGGTCTTCTGTGTGGAAAAATTCAGCACCTTGCTGGCTTCCTGCTGTAAGGTGGAGGTAGTAAAAGGAAGTGGTGCCTTCTTCACACGCTCGCCGTGTCGAACTTCCTTCACTTCGTATTTGGCACCCTTCAGGGAATTCATGATCTCATCAGCTTCTTCCTTGCTGCCGATCCCCTGCTTTTTCTCCGTAGTTCCGTAATATTTTGCGCAGATGGGCTTCTTCTCGCCCTTTACCTTCAGATTCACATCCAGGGACCAGTACTCCTCCGGAATGAAGGCATTGATCTCATCCTCTCTGTCGCAGATGATCCGCAGAGCCACAGACTGTACGCGGCCGGCACTTAAGCCTCTCTTGATCTTCGCCCACAGAATAGGGGAGATCCGATAGCCTACCACGCGGTCTAACACACGTCTCGCCTGCTGGGCATCCACCAGATTCATATCGATCTCTCTGGCATGCTTTAAGGATTCCTTCACCGCACTTTTAGTGATCTCGTTAAAGGTGATACGATATACTTTTTTATCTTCCAGTTTCAAGGCATAGTATAAATGCCAGGAAATGGCCTCTCCCTCACGGTCCGGGTCGGTTGCGAGATATATCTTCTCTGCCTTCTTCACTTCCTTACGCAAGGATGCCAGCAGATCTCCCTTGCCGCGGATCGTAATGTATTTCGGTTCATAGTCATGTTCCACATCAATTCCCAGCTGACTCTTGGGCAGGTCCCTCACATGCCCCTGGCTGGCCATAACCTCATAATTCGCTCCCAAAAATTTTTTGATTGTCTTCACCTTCGCCGGTGACTCTACAATTACTAAATATTTTGCCATATATGCTCCCATCCATCCGTTTTCGCGGATATACGGCTTTCGGTTCCCGCCTCTTTGCCGCTTTTTCCCCATGATTTGAGTAATCGTGAACCACTATACAACAAAAAAATGGGAATGGCAAGAAAAATTTATAAAAAAAAGAGCCAAAAAGCAATCATTTCTGCTCTTCGACACTTTTCAGGGTTGGGCTATTCTATTAAAGAATAAGCAGCTGATAGGGGAATCGAACCCCTGTTTTCGCCGTGAGAGGGCGACGTCTTAACCGCTTGACCAATCAGCCAAAAAAACCGTACTTGCATAGTATAATGGAGTTGTCGAAAAAATGCAAGTACTTTTTTCAAAAATTTTAGGAACGTTCTGTCCCCAGCGCAAAAGCTCAGTGCCCGGACCATTCGCAAAAGCGTCTGCTGCGCAGCCGGCGCCGCTTGCGCGGCTCATCTTTTACTTCATGGATCGGGCGCTCCGCTCATACCGTGTGGAACACGCTGCTTTGTACGCAAGCGTCCACGCAGTGTGTTCTGCACGGTATGGCTGAGCTGTTACACCAGATCAAATATACTGATCTGATTGGACTCGGGCAGGTCTCCTAATAATCCTAACGAATCCATAAGGTCAATTATCGTCTTGGAAACCTTAGTTCTTTGACGAAAATCATCTTTGGAGAGGAACGGGCCGTCCTTGGCAGCTTCCACAATGGCATCTGCCGCCTTCTCTCCCAGTCCGTCGATACTATTTAAGGACGGCATTAATTTTCCATCCACGATCTGGAATGATCTGGACTGTGCACGGAAGATGTCGATGGGTTCAAATTCGAAGCCTCTTGCATACATCTCCTGCACGATACGCATATCACCCATAGCATCTTTTTCCTTATTAGAAAGAGTATCCTGTCGTTTTTTGTACTCTGTCATCACGCTCTCCAAGTGCCTCTGCCCCTGACACATGATCTCATAGGAAAATGCCTTGGCGCGGATACTGAAAAACGCACCGTAATAAGCTAACGGATAATGGATCTTGCAATAAGCGATACGCCATGCCATCATAACGTACGCCGCCGCATGTGCCTTCGGGAACATATACTCGATCTTCTGGCAGGATTCGATATACCACTGGGGTACGTCATGCGCCAGCATATCCGCTTTCCACTCTTCCCACATGGCACATTTTCCCTTCGCCACCATACCCTTACGTACTGCCTCCATGATCTTGAAGGACTTCTCCGACTCCACGCCCATCTGGATCAGATACAGCATGATATCATCACGGGTACAGATCGCCGTGGAAATAGTCGCCACGCCGCTCATGATCAGATCCTGCGCATTGCCCAGCCATACGTTGGTACCGTGGGACAGACCGGAGATACGCACCAGATCGGAAAACGCCTTGGGTTTCGCATCAATAACCATCTGCATAGCGAAGTCTGTACCGAACTCCGGAATGCCTAATGCTCCTAACTTTGTTCCACCGATCTGTTCCGGGGTGATGCCTAACGCGTCCGTGTTCTGGAACAGACTCATAACATCCTGTCCATCCAGCGGGATCGTCAAGGGATCTCTCCCCGTCAGATCCTGCAGCATACGGATCATGGTAGGATCATCGTGTCCCAGAATATCCAGCTTCAGCAGGTTATGGTCGATGGAATGGTAGTCAAAGTGTGTGGTTATGGTATCCGTGGTCATATCATTCGCCGGATGCTGTACCGGGGTGAAGGAGTTAATATCCTGCCCCAGAGGCAATACAACAATACCGCCGGGATGCTGACCGGTACTTCGCCGCACTCCGGTACATCCGGAAGCGATACGGTCGATCTCACTGGTCCGCTTATGAATGCCACGTTCTTCAAAATAATTCTTCACATAACCGAAAGCGGTCTTGTCCGCCAGGGTTGCAATGGTTCCGGCACGGAAAGTCTGTCCTGCGCCGAAGATAACCTCCGTGTATTTATGCGCCTTGGACTGGTACTCACCGGAGAAGTTCAGGTCGATATCCGGCTCCTTATCTCCCTTGAATCCCAGGAACGTCTCGAAAGGAATATCGAAGCCATCCTTATGAAGCTTCTCTCCACACACCGGGCAGACCTTGTCCGGCATATCGATTCCCGCTTTACCGGCGTAGGCTTTGACCTCTTCACTGTCGAAATCCACATAATGACACTTGCTGCAATAATAATGGGGACTTAAGGGATTGACCTCCGTGATTCCCGCCATAGTCGCCACAAAGGAGCTTCCTACGGATCCACGGGAACCTACCAGGTATCCATCCTCCACTGACTTCCATACCAGCTTCTGCGCAATGATGTACATTACGGCAAATCCGTTTTTGATAATGGAGTTCAATTCCTTCTCCAGTCTTGCCTCTACGATCTGTGGCAGATTGGGTCCATAGATCTCATGGGCCCTGTTGTAACAGATCTCCGTCAGTGTCTTATCACTGTCCGGAATGACCGGGGGACACTTGTCCGGGCGCACCGGTGCAATGGTCTCGATCATATCCGCGATCATATTCGTATTGGTAATGACGATCTCTTCCGCCTTGTCACTGCCCAGATAGGAGAACTCTTCCAGCATTTCTTCTGTGGTATGTAAAAAAAGCGGTGCCTGTTCATCCGCATCATCAAATCCTCGGCCCGCCATAATAATACGACGGTATACTTCATCCTCGGGATCCAGAAAATGTACATCACAGGTAGCCACTACGGGCTTGTGGAACTGTTCTCCCAGCTCCACGATCCTGCGGTTGATATTCTGGATATCCTCTATGGAATTGACCGTCCGGATTTTCTCCGAAGCGATCATGAACTTATTGTTGCCACAGGGCTGGATCTCCAGGTAATCATAGAATTTTACCAGCCTGGCGATCTGCGCATCCGACTGCCCGTCAAGCAGGGCACGGTACAGCTCTCCCGCCTCACAGGCGCTTCCCAGGATCAGACCTTCTCTGTATTTCAGGATCAGGCTCTTGGGAATCCGGGGATGCTTGTTAAAATAGGTCAGATGTGACTGGGACACCAACCGGTAGAGGTTGATGCGCCCCAGATCATTTTTTGCTAAAATAATGGCATGGTAGGAGGGCATTTTTTTCACAGCATCCACACTGGATGCCCCCAGTGCATTGACTTCCGTCAGATTATGGATATCCTGCTCCTCCAGCATTTTAATAAATTTCACAAAAATATGTGCCGTACACTCCGCATCATCCACGGCCCGGTGATGATTCTCCAGGGATATCCCCAAAGTCTTCGCCACCGCATCCAGGGTATGCTTTGACTGATTCTTCAACAGTACTCTGGAGATGCCCACGGTATCCACATAGGTAAACTCCTGCGGATATCCCAGCCTTCTGCAGTTCTCCATAATGAAGCTCATATCGAAGCCGGCATTGTGTGCCACCATGATACAGCCCTCACAAAACTGCAAAAATTGCGGCAGAATCACATCGATCTGCGGAGAGTCCATGACATCCTCATCCCGGATACTTGTCAGCTTCTCAATTTCAAAAGGAATGGGCACATCCGGATTCACAAAGGTGGAAAAACGATCCACGATCTCACCGCCGGACACCTTTACCGCACCGATCTCAATGATCCGGTTATTCACGGGGGAGAATCCTGTGGTCTCGATATCGAACACCACATAATCCTCGTGCAGACTCTGTCCCTTATCATTGGTCACGATCTCCTTCAGATCATCCACCAGGTATGCCTCTACTCCATAGATAATTTTGAAAAAGTCCTGCTTGTCCGGATTCTCGTCTCCGGCTTCTTTTCGCTTGCCCTTTTCCGCTTTCCACAGATCGTCCCAGACATGATTGGCATCGGTAAAACTCTGTACCACGCCGTGATCTGTGATGGCGATGGCACGATGTCCCCATTTATAGGCACGTTTTACGATATCTTTTGCCTCTGAGACACCATCCATATCACTCATTTTGGTATGGCAGTGCAGCTCCACACGTTTTCGGGCGGAAGTATCCATTCTTGTATTGGTAAAATCAGGGATCTTCTTGATCCCCGCGATGGAGCCGATTGCCAGTTCATGGTCAAACTTATCCATCATACAGATTCCCTTTACCTTTAAAAAGGCTCCCGGCTTAATATCCCCTGTCACTTCCTTCACCTGTTCGGTACGCACGAACATTTTGATAGTCATGGTATCGGTAAAATCGGACATATTGAAGATAATGATGGTCTTTTCATTCTTAATATCCCTGGTATCCACAGACAGTACTTTTCCGCGGATGGTCACTTCCCCCATATCACCGATCAATTCCTCGATCTTCATGGCTTCCTCTTCAAAATCTCTGCCGTAGATCACATCGGGATTGTCCGATCTCTTCAGGGCACCCTTTTCAAAACTGCCGCCCTTACGAAACTCTCCTTTTTTGAATTCTCCTCGTTTGAACTCGCCACGGCCGCCACTTTGGAAACTCTTGGTCACGCCACCTGCCGGTTCGCTTTTTGCCTTGCCGGAATTGTCTGTCTTTTTCGCCTCCGGGCTCTGTGTATTTTCCTGCTCTGTGTCCTGCGCAGGCGCTGTGCTGTCCACAGCCTCTTCCTTCCTGCCTCTGGTGCGGCTGTAGATGGCATCTACCTTCATGCGGATCTTAGCTTCCTCTTCCTCCTTGAATCTTCCGACCTCTTTTTCCACATAGGCTGCATGGAGCTTCACAGAGAATCCACAGCGTTCCACCAGTATCTTCTCAAGGATCTGTAATATCTCTCCTTCCATACTGCGGTTCAGCACCGTATCCTCCATCGTTATCAGCATTTCATTGTCCGCAGGATACTCGATTCTGGCCGTCTTCAGGGCGTTGTACTGGATATGACTGTATTCCCGAAATTCCTCCAGAATACTTTCTTTATAGATATCCATCAGCTTTTCCGGATTGTATTGGGAAGAAAGTTCAAATTTTTCGTATATTTTTACCGTCAGGTTGGCATCCGGAAACAACTGCTTTTTAATCTCCTGTTCCGCGGTCCAGATATCTGCTTTCTGAATCAGACGGGTACTTTTTAAATACACCCGAAGAAAGTCTCTGCGCTTTGTCGCCGAGACTCTCTCTACTTCTGTCTGACCCATCAGGTCATGAATATCCGTATTCAACTGTAAATTCGGAAATACTTCAAAAAAAGGTTTACTCATCTATTTTAACTCCAATGATCCAATTCCTCTTTTAAGGCGGGGAGCAGCTGATCTTCCGGAAGCTTTTTTATAATCTCTCCGTGTTTGATCAGCAGGCCCTCTCCGATGCCGCCCGCTACTCCCAGATCCGCTTCTTTTGCTTCTCCGGGACCGTTTACCACGCAGCCCATGACTGCCACCTTAATATCCAGCGGATAATCTTCCACCAGCTTTTCCACCCTGGTCGCCAGGTCGATCAGATTGATCTGGGTTCTGCCACAGGTAGGGCAGGATACGACTTCGATTCCGCCCTTTCTGAGTCCCAGGGTACGCAGGATCAGCTTCGCGGACTTGATCTCCTCCACAGGGTCTCCGGTCAGGGATACACGGATCGTGTCCCCGATGCCCTGGCTTAAGATCAGGGACAGACCAATGGCAGATTTAATATTGCCGCTGTTGACTGTACCGGACTCGGTAATGCCCACATGCAGCGGATATACAGTCTTCCCTGCCAGCAGTTCATGGGCTTTCACGCACATTAATACATCCGAAGACTTGATACTGATGACCAGATTGTCATATCCTAAGTCTTCGATCATGTGCACCTTATCCAGCGCGCTCTCCACAATGCCCTCAGCTGTCACACCACCGTATTTCTCTATTAACGGCTTCTCCAGGGAGCCGCTGTTGACACCGACACGTATGGGGATATTCCGCTCCTTCGCCGCATCCACCACAGCCTTCACCCGCTCCGTACTTCCGATATTGCCGGGGTTGATACGTATCTTGTCCGCACCGTTCTCGATGGCAGCCAGAGCCATACGGTAGTCAAAATGAATATCCGCTACCAGCGGAATATGAATCTGCTTCTTGATCTCACGGATGGCTGCTGCCGCCTCTAAGGTAGGTACCGTACAACGGATGATCTCGCAGCCTGCCTTTTCCAGTCGCAGGATCTGTTCCACCGTAGCTTTCACATCTTCCGTCTTCGTATTGGTCATGGACTGGATGGCGATAGGATTGCCGCCGCCGATCTTACGGTCTCCGATCTGTATGACTTTTGTATGCATTCTGTAAGTATCTTTATCGTTCATAGGGTTACCCTGCCTTTCTTGCGTCTGTATTCTTAACTATACCCCCGATCTAAAACCCTTGTCAATTCGCAGAAGTACCAAAATACCCCGGGGTATTCTGCTTTACATATCCCATCAGTTCCAATTCCATCAGTCTCCGGTGCAACGTGACAATATCTATATATTCTCCTTTCTTCCATGCCTCCTGCAAAATAATCTCCGTCGATTTCGGCACACAATCCAACAATTTGTACACCTGACGCAAAGGCTCCTCCAGCTTTTCTATCCGTTTCCGGCTCTTTCGTCTGCCTCTTATTTTCTGCGCCGGATCCGGCGATGAAAGCTCCTGCTTTTCTTCCCAGTTCCTCATAAATTCCTCCGTAAAGCTCTCCGGTGACAGGAACACCCCCGCTCCCTGTGTCAGCAGGCGGTTACAGCCGTCACTGAGTCTGTCCGTGATTCTGCCGGGAACCACATAAACATCCTTCCCCTGCTCCAGCGCCATATCCACGGTAATTAACGTCCCGCTTTTCTGTCTGGCTTCTATGACGATCAACGCATCCGCCAACCCGCTGACGATACGGTTCCTCGGGGGAAAATATGCCGGCAGTGCCTTTGTCCCCGGCGCATAAGTGGACAACAGACCCCCTTTTTGTATCAGTTCCTCGTACAATTTCCTGTTCTGTCTGGGATAACAGATATCCACTCCGCATCCCAGCACTCCATAAGATGTCCCTCCTGCCAAAAGCGCTGCCTGCTGGCTGATCCCATCGATTCCCCTTGCCATTCCGCTGATGACCTGTATTCCCTGACTACCGAGGTATCTGCCCAGTTCTTCCGCCACAAAACGTCCGTATTCCGAACACTCTCTGGCTCCAATGACCGCCACCGACGGCTGTTTCTGTTCCGGTAATTTTCCTTTATAAAACAAGCCGTAGGGTGGGTCCGGTATTTCCAGCAATTTCTGTGGAAATCCCTCTTCCTCCTGTAATACCAGTCCGATCTGTTTTTCTCCTAAGCTGTGATATTCTTCTTCAAGATTACCGCTTTTTTTCTGTCTGTCCATATACTCCACAACAGAATCACTCAATATCTCCCTCCAGCCGGCGGTACCGGCTTCATAGACTCCCTGCGGGTCCCCGAATCTGCTGAGCAGCTGACCGGCTCTTACCCCGCCGATCATGGGAATACTGCATATAAAATAAGCATACATTCTCTCCGTCTCTGTCATCTCCGGCTCTCCCTTCTATCCCCAGTACTCTCCGGAGGGGCGATAGCAGGCTGCCTCCAGAAGATGTTCTTTTGCAATGTTTTCCTGTTCCTCCAGATCTGCAATCGTTCTGGCGGTCTTCAAAATCCGATGATATGCCCTGGCGCTCAGTTCCAACGTATGGTACAGCTGTTCCATGACATTTTTCTCCGTTTCTCCCAGACTACAATAATGATCCACATCTGCCGATGATACATCCCCATTGAAGCGATACTCTGTTCCCGCATACCTCTTCTCCTGCATTTTTCTGGCTCTTTCGATTCTCTCCCGCATCTGTTCACTGCTTTCTCCTGTGATTTTTGTCTGTAAATGCAAAATATCCACCGGTTGCAGTTCCACGCACAGATCAATACGGTCCAATAGCGGTCCCGATACTTTTCCGAGATATTTTTCTATCTGCGGCTGTGTGCAGCGGCATTTGTTCCGATCCGGATAATATCCGCAGGGACAGGGGTTCATGGCAGCCACCAGCATAAAATCCGACGGAAAAGTTACCACTCCCGACGCCCTGGCAATCTGTACCCTGCGTTCTTCCAACGGTTGCCGCATACTGTCCAGCACCGTCCGCTGAAATTCAGGAAGCTCGTCCAAAAACAACACACCCCGATGTGCCAGAGATACCATTCCGGGTCTGGGATAGGTATTCCCGCCGCCGATCAGTGCCGCTGCAGTGACTGTATGGTGAGGTGCGTAAAAAGGTCTCTCCGTGATCAGCGCCTGTTCCGGAGTAAGTAACCCCGCCACACTGTAAATACTGGTTACCTCCAGACTCTCCTCCAGTGTAAGTGGCGGTAATATCCCCGGAATTCTCCCGGCAATCATGGATTTCCCCACCCCCGGCGGTCCCATCATCAGCAGGTTATGGAATCCCGCTGCCGCGATCATTGCACCTCTCCTGGCACTCTCCTGCCCCGACACCTCTTTAAAGTCTCCTCTTCTGTCTGCTTTCTTTTTCTGTAACAGTTCTTCTGCCCGGATCCTGGGTTTGTATATTTTTTCATTTTCCGCATCCGGATGCAGCAGAGCCATAATAAGCTCTCCCAGTTCCCCGACACCCCATACCGTAATCCCCGGGATCACCGCTGCCTCCAATGCATTTTCCCGGGGAACGATCACTCTGCCGATTCCCTTGTCTGCTGCTTCCCGAACAATAGGCAGCACTCCTTTAACTCTTTTGATCTCACCGTTCAGTCCCAGTTCTCCCAAAAACAGCGTATCTCGTACCGCCTCCTCCGTGAGAAGCTCCATATCTTTTAACAAGCCTACAGCAATAGGCAGATCAAATGCTGTTCCGTCCTTACGCCTGCCTGCCGGTGCAAGATTCACTGTTATATGGCAGGGCGGAATCTGAAACCCCGAATTTTTCATGGCGACACACACTCTCTCCCGGGATTCTCTCACCTCACTCCCCAAAGAACCCACCATCTGAAAAGAGGGCAATCCCCCAGCCAGATCCACCTCCACGCGGACCAGATACGCTTGCAATCCGCAGACTGCACCGGAATCAATTGTCGAAAACATAAACTACCTCCTTGTATATAAATTTTGTGATAAATATTGGGTAACCAACGAAATGCAGAAACTCTGCGAAATGCCCGATGGGCAATAAAAGAATTTTGTATTAGAAATTTTCCTTGGAAATTAGCTTTTCGAAATTTGATTTCCGCAACGATTCAGAGCCTGTTCTCATTCCTATGAAGCGGGGCTCTGAATCGTTAACGGTGATTATCATTTTATGATCCTCCGGATCAGATCTTATTTTCCATGCTGTCCGGATCCTGTGCGAACTGGATAGCCTGCTCTCTATCGATCTTGCCTTCAAAATACAATTGGACAATTGCCTCGTCCATGGTGATCATCCCCAGCTTGCGGTTGGTCTGCATGACACTTGCCAGCTGATGGGACTTTCCCTCACGGATCAGATTGCGTACTGCATGGTTCGCATGCATGACCTCAAACGCCGCTACACGATGTTTTCCGTCTGCCGTAGGTATCAGCTGCTGGGAAATAACGGCTTCCAGTGTATTGGACAGCTGTACCCGGATCTGTTGCTGCTGGTGCGGCGGGAATACATCAATGACACGGTCTACCGTGCTGGCTGCACCGATGGTATGCAATGTGGACAATACCAGATGTCCCGTCTCCGCCGCGGTGATTGCTACACTGATTGTCTCAAAATCACGCATTTCTCCCACGAGGATAACATCCGGATCTTCACGGAGAGCTGCCCTTAAGGCATTGGCATAATTGTTGGAATCAATACCGATCTCACGCTGATTGACCATGGACATTTTATGCTGGTGCAGGTACTCGATGGGGTCCTCCAGGGTAATCACGTGAGCATCCCTGTTATTATTGATCTTATCTATAATGGCAGCAAGTGTGGTGGATTTACCGCTTCCGGTAGGGCCGGTGACCAACACCAGTCCACGTTTGCGCTGATACAGATCAATCACCGATTCCGGTACTCCCAGTTCTTCCGGTGAAGGTACCTTGGTTCCCACCAGACGGAATGCCAGGGCAACAGATCCCCTCTGTTTATACGCATTGACACGATAACGTCCACAGTTCGGAATAGAGAACGACATATCATATTCTCCCCGTTCCTCAAAACGCTCCCTCTGCACTTCTGTCATGATGTTGACCAGCACCTCCAGGGTATCCGCAGGCAGCATTTTGGGATAATCCATTGTGATCAGATTACCGTTCACCCGCATTTTGGGAGGAATGCCTACCGTAAGATGCACATCACTTGCTCCGGCTTCTTTGGCGGCTCTGAGTATTTCTTCGATTGTCGGCATATTTTTTCCTCATTTCTTATTTCTTCAGTATATATCTGTTATCCATTGTCTTCATGACATCAACGATCTGTATATCCTCATTCTGTGGCAAAGCAAGATTCAAAATACTGTTGTCACGGAAGCTTACCACTGTGGGACACAGCACATTCTCTTCATTTTCACTCAAAACAAGCGCCTTTTCTCCGGTACTGAGTTCTACGCTTGCCCCGGGCGGCAGAATATTAATGGATCTTAATAATGCCTGCACCGTCTCCGGGTCGTACACTTCCGGATGTTCCAGCAGTTCCTGGGCTGCCTTCACTTCTGACTGGGCCGTTCCCTGCAGTGTCATCGCGGTAATCTCATCATAGCGGTTCGCCACCAGCAATACATTGGATCCCTCCAGCATTTTATATCTGCTTCCTTTTCCTTCTTCTGGGAAGAGATCCAGCTGCTTTCCCGCCGCCTGCTGGCAGATCCGGCGTATAGCGGGTCCCTCCGTCGCAAATGCATCTTCGATCACGCTGTAAGCCTCTTCCTGGGTCTCACAATTTCTGATCGCGTCTTCTCTGGAATAAGGAGCTCCGAAATATACATCCTCATGTTTTTTCAGTTTTCCCATATCATGAAGAAGGGCCGCACATACGGTATGATACTGTTCCTCTCTTCGAATATTCATTACATGGGTAATCATGGCACAGAGTATTGCCACATTCAGGGAATGTCTGGAAACATAATCTTCCAGGCTTCTCAGATTCTGATAAAAATTAATCTTCTCATCCAAATGTCCGTAGTTGCGGATAACCATATCCGCAATCGTCTGGATCCTGCTCTGTTTTCTGGTCTTCAGAATGCGATCCAGCTCTTCTTCGATCGCACTGACCGCCTTGATCTGGAACCGTTCAAATTCCAGATCCTCCTGCGTCATGGGAGGTAGCGGTTCCGCAGGCTCTAAAACATAGACACCGATCAGGCCGAAATTGCGTATGCTCTCTATTGCCTGTACCGACAAAAGAGAATTCCTGTCAAACAAAAGAATACTTTTCTTATTATATATAGGTCTGGCAAGACGCATTCCCGTCTTTAATTCTTCCGTTTTCACAAAATGCATCCCCGATATTCCCCCCTCTTATCCAAACGTACTTACAAAAATAAATATATCACAGTGTCTAATAATTGACAAGATTGTGTTTAGTCTTCCCGAAGCTTAGATGCAAGCTTATGCAGCGCTCGTTTTTCCATACGTGACACATAGCTTCTGGAGATTCCAAGAATATCCCCGACCTCCTGCTGCGTATGTTCTTTCTGCCCCCGCAGGCCGTAACGCATTACAAGAATCCGGTATTCTCTGTCTGACAGGCAGTGATCAAGGGCCGAAAACAGGCGTCTGATATTTCTTCCGAGCTCCATATCCTCCACGATATCCTTCTGTTTCTCTTCGATCACATCCAGGAGGTGAATAGCATTGCCTTCCTTATCCTGACCGATCGGTTCATATAGAGATACTTCCCTGGACAGCTTTTTACGGCTTCGCAGCATCATCAGAAGTTCATTATCGATACAACGACAGGCATACGTAGCCAGCCTGCCTTTTCCGGAATCGAAAGAATTCACTGCTTTGATCAGTCCGATACATCCGATGGAGATCAGGTCCTCCATATCTTCTTCCACATTCTGGTATTTTTTGGCGATATGCGCCACCAGGCGTAAATTCCTCTCCACCAGAATTTCTTTCGCCTGTATGGCTTCTTCCACGGTACCTTCCCTGAGTAAACGGATATAATAAGCTTCTTCTCCTGCGGTTAAGGGTTGCTGAAAGGTCTTCAAAAAGCACCTCCGTGGACAGTTGCTTATGTTATTTTATGTGTTGTTCTGTCCACAAGTGCCTGTCAGTCCTCACAGACCTCAGAATAAAAACTGTGCCATCACATAATTGCTTACATCCAGTCCCTTTTCCGTAAGTGCCAGAAATCTCTCCCCTGACTCCTCTGTGTATTCCCGGAGTAAGCCGTCTGCAATATTCTGCGTGATCACCGGTCCATATACCTCGGGAAGACTTCTGCCATACTGTTTTTCAAACTGTTCATAGGAGATTCCCCGGATCAGACGCAGTCCCAAAAACATGGTCTCCTCCATCTGCTCCTGCTCCGTAAGCACCTGTTCTTCTTCCCGGCAATCCTGCGGATTCTCCAAATATGTGATAAGATCCCGTCCATTCTGGAATCTCACATTATCAACCAGCGATGCCGCGCCAATGCCGAAGCCCAGATAATCCCTGCGGATCCAGTAACCGACATTATGAAGGCACTCATACCCATCCCTGGCATAATTGGATATCTCATAACGATGAAATCCATATTTTGCCAGTATCTCCCTGGTCTCCTCATACATTGCCCGCTCCGTATCTTCCTCCGGCAGCTGTAATTCTCCCCGCTCCGCCATCCTCGCAAAAGGGGTTCCCTCCTCCACGATCAGACTATATGCCGAAACATGCTGTGGCATAGGCCGGAGTGCCAATAGTTTCCCCAGGGTATCCCGTAGACTTTCAAGCGTCTGTCCCGGCAATCCGCTCATAACATCCACATTGATATTCGTATATCCTGCCTGCACCGCTGCTTCATATGCTTCAAGAAATCCGGCAAAATCATGGATCCTGCCGAGTTCACGTAGTTCTTCATCCTGTGCAGACTGCATTCCGATGCTCAGGCGATTGATCCCTGCTTTACGAAAGGTACGTAACTTTTCCTCTGACACGGTTCCAGGATTTACTTCCGTCGTGATCTCTGCCGCCGGGTCCAGTGAAAAATGCCGTCTGATACACGCCATCAGCTTCCCCATCTGCTCTCCGGTAAGCCGCGACGGCGTTCCTCCACCAATAAACACTGACACCACTCTGCGATCCCGATATTTACCGGACTTCCCTTCGATTTCGGCAAAAAGTGCAGCCATATAGGACTCTACCGTCTGCTCCGTAGCAGGAGCAGACAGAAAGTCACAATAGCTGCACTTTTTTATGCAAAAGGGAATATGAATATATATTTCCAGTTCCTTCTGATTCATATTACTCCTTCAAAAAATTATGGCTAATTCTTGTCATCCAGTTTCAAAACGCTCATAAATGCTTTCTGCGGGATCTCTACGTTACCGAACTGCCGCATACGCTTTTTACCCTCTTTCTGCTTCTCCAGCAGCTTTTTCTTACGGGTAATATCACCGCCGTAGCATTTTGCCAGCACATCCTTACGCATAGCCTTTACGGTCTCTCTGGCGATCACCTTGCCGCCGATAGCTGCCTGAATGGGAATCTCGAAGAGGTGTCTCGGAATCTCATCCTTTAATTTCTCACACATCTTACGGCCTCTCTCATAGGCGGAGTCCGCACAGACAATGAAGGACAGTGCATCCACTTCCTCGCGGTTGATCAGAATGTCCAGCTTCACCAGATTGGATCTCTCATAACCCTTCAGATCATAATCAAAAGAAGCATAACCGCGGGAGCGGGATTTCAGTGCATCAAAGAAATCGTAAATAATCTCGTTCAAAGGCAATTCGTATTTTAACAATGCTCTGGTGCCTTCGATATATTCCATGCCAAGATACTTGCCGCGACGCTCCTGGCACAATTCCATAATAGATCCGATAAATTCAGAGGTTACCATAATCTCCGCATTTACCACAGGCTCCTCCATGTATTCGATCTCGGAAGGATCCGGCAGATTGGACGGATTGGTCAGCTCGATCACTTCCCCATTGGTCTTGTGTACCTTATAGACTACTCCGGGAGCAGTGGTCACCAGATCAAGATTATACTCTCGTTCCAGACGTTCCTGAATAATCTCCAAATGCAACAGTCCCAGGAATCCGCAGCGGAAACCAAATCCCAATGCCACGGAGGTCTCCGGTTCATAAAACAGGGACGCATCGTTTAACTGTAATTTTTCCAGGGCATCTCTCAGATCTGGGTATTTGGAGCCGTCTGCGGGATACAGACCGCAATACACCATGGACTGGACTTTTTTATAACCGGGCAGGGGCACTGCACAGGGATTGTTATCGTCTGTCACGGTATCACCCACTGCGGTGTCTTTTACATTTTTAATGGAAGCGGTAATATAACCTACCATTCCCGCGGAAAGCTCTTCGCAGGGAATAAACTGACCGGCGCCGAAGTATCCGACCTCCACTACTTCCTCCCTGGCTCCGGTAGCCATCATACGGATGACAGTGCCCTTTTTCACGGTACCTTCCATGACACGGCAGAAGATAATGACACCCTTGTAGGAATCATACACGGAATCAAAGATCAGCGCCTGCAGAGGATTCGTTGGATCTCCCTTTGGTGCGGGAATTTTCTTCACGATCTGCTCTAACACTTCCTCAATGCCGATACCGTTTTTTGCGGATATCAGCGGTGCATCCTGTGCCTCGATGCCGATAACATCCTCGATCTCCTCAATCACTCTCTGGGGATCCGCACTGGGCAGGTCGATCTTATTGATGACCGGGAAGACATCCAGGTCATGATCCAGTGCCAGATAAACATTCGCCAGTGTCTGTGCCTCAATGCCCTGTGCCGCATCCACCACCAGGATCGCGCCGTCGCAGGCCGCCAGAGAACGGCTGACTTCGTAGTTAAAGTCCACATGTCCCGGAGTATCGATCAAGTTAAAGATATACTCTTCTCCGTCCTGCGCCTGATATACCGTGCGTACTGCCTGTGCCTTGATGGTGATGCCACGCTCTCTCTCCAGATCCATATTATCCAGAACCTGTGCCTGCATTTCTCTGCTGGTCAGCAGACCGGTCTTCTCAATAATGCGGTCTGCCAAAGTGGATTTTCCATGATCTATATGTGCCACAATACAAAAATTGCGGATCTTGCTCTGATCTATCGCTGTCATACTACTCTCCATTCCTGACATATTCTTGCATCTAACGATTGTAGCATAAAATCCGCATTCTTGTCTATGTTTTTGCTTCGATTCGTAAATCAGATCATTCCCCTCCAAGGACCATATCCAAAATATGTGCCAGCGGATCACAGGCATTGATGGCTTCCTCATATGTATTATTCTGCGCTCCCAGTTCCACCAGAAGCGTCCTGGGACACAGATGCATATTGTATCTGTATCCCTTCAAATAGATTCTGCGGGTCAGACCCGGGTAATACTCCGCAGCCTTCAGCTGCATCTGAAAAGAAAATGCCAGATTTGCCTCCTGATTCTCATTCCGGAGATAATCGATATCTCCTGTCTTGCGCGTGCGGCTGAGTCCGTTAAAGAACATAAATTTAGCGGTGGGTCTGCCCTGCAGTTCCGTCACCAGTCTGGTGTCCTGCGCCACTTCATCTCGGTGCAGATCTATCACCACCTGAATGGACGGATTCTTTGCAAGCAGCTGTTCCACTTCCGGAAGCGCCCTGGAATAAGCATTGTCTCTGGTTTCCACATCATACTGTCCGGTATGATGAAGTACCCGGTAGCCGTATTGTTCCGTAAGCACCTGTGTCAGATATTCTCCCACTCCCACAATACCTGTGTTCACATCTCCCGGCACAGAATCTGCAAATGCCTCCTGGGAATGGGTGTGATAGATCAGGATCTGTGGACCTTCTCCCTCCTGTTTCGCCATGGTCATATCGATTTCCATAAACTTATCCACGGATAGTTGATCGCTTCCTATCATGGTATTGGCATCTATTGCATAAAAATTTCCTACCAGCGATTCGTAGTCCTTTAACTGTGCAAGGTCAATCTGCATCTGTCTGCCGGCCGGAACAAATTCTCCGCCGGCTGTTGCGGAAGTACTCTCCGCCGGTTCCGCCACCTCCTGTGTTTCCTTTCCACCGGATTGCGGAAGAATTCCATCTGCTCCCAACAATTCTTCCGTTGTCAGTGTATGCCACGTAGACTCATCCTCCGGCGGCTGTGTCCGCGTTTCCCGAATATCTCCGTATCCCAGCAGGGGCACCAGTCCCTGTACCGACTGTTCCAGCAATATTCCCGTGCTGTCTTCAGAGGCTGCAACCGCCTGAGAATACCCAACGATCGGATAAGCATCCGTTCCGTTTCCGGCCGTCAGCAAAATGCCGCTTCCGACCATAAGGAGCAACGCCGTCCGATGCATGTTCCTTTGACTCATTTTACCGCCGCCACTCCCCTTCCCATACGTTCTCCCCTATATATATGCCGGCACGTTTTCTTTGATTCGTTATACCACAAATGATTTTTCCATGGCTATATTGATTCCTTCGGACACAGTATAGCTGACCCTCTTCACTACAGAATCAATATCTTTTCCCGTCATATACATATTGTTCAGTTCCGCAAATGCCATTCTATGCTGTCCCATATATTTCACCGCATCAAATTCCTTCTCGCCACTCATCAGTTTTTCCAGGGCATCCCCTACAATGGTAGCTGCATCCACTACCGTAGGAATTCCTATAGCTATCACCGGCACTCCCAGCGTTTCCTGTGTCAGTGCATTACGATGATTTCCCACACCGGAGCCCGGCTGGATCCCGGTATTGGTAATCTGGATCGTTCGGTTCAGTCTTCTGGTACTGCGGGCAGCCAGCGCATCCACAACGATCAGTACATCCGGTCCAGTCTCTTTTACAACTCCGCTTATGATTTCCGCTGTCTCCATGCCGGTCTTGGCCATGACTCCCGGCTCAATGCTGCTGACAAGATTCATCCGGGTGCAGTTATATGCTGCCTTACCATAATTTTTCACTACATGTCTGGTGATCAGGAGGTTATCTATCACCTGAGGTCCCAGTGCATCCGCAGTCACTTCCCTGTTGCCCAGGCCCACCACCAGTACCGACTGTTCTTCCTGTTCCTGCGGCATCATTTTCAGAAGTTCTTCCGCCAGTGCTTCTGAAATCTCCCGATGATAATCATCATCCGGCTCCACCATCGCCGGAGCCTCCATCGTCACATAGACTCCCATGGGTTTTCCCAGCATTTTCTCTGCATTTTTCGTATCGATCGTAACCTTAGTGATACGAAGATCCGCCTCTTCCTCGTAGTGTTCTTCCACCGACACACCCCGTAATTTACTTTCTTCCTCGTTGACGCTTTCTCTTGCCTCCAGGGCAAGGTCCGTTCTGATCTGAAAATTATCCATTTTACACTCTCTGCCTGCCTTTCTTGGCAATATATTTTTTACAAAAAAACGCAAAATATGTATTGACAAAAGGCGGCAGATTGTCTAAACTACAATAGTATGTTTACGTTAGTCTTCCGTGTCTGGCTAAAGTGAAACATTTCTTGTAAATTATAATTTTATTGTATACATTATGGAGGTGTACGACTTGGCTAACATTAAATCTGCAAAAAAGAGAATTTTAGTATCCCGCACAAGAGCTGACAGAAACAAAGCTATCCGTTCCGGCGTTAAGACCGCTATCAAGAAGGTATACGCCGCAGTTGAGTCCGGCGACAAGGAAGCTGCAAAGGCTGAACTGACCGCTGCTACCAAGACCATCGAGATGGCTGCTTCTAAGGGCGTTTACCACAAGAACAACGTGGCAAGAAAGATTTCCCGTCTGAGCAAAGCTGTTAACGGAATGGCTTAATTTTTCTTGAACTGATACAGAATTTAAGGCATACAAAAAGCACCTATACCGTCATGTAGGTGCTTTTATTGTGCAATTTAATATGTGCGGGCGATAAGCCCGCACATATTTGTTATCTTCTGTGTCCACCGCCACCATGGCTGACACCGCTGCTGCTTCTGTGGCTTCCGCCATGATCTCCGCTGCGGTGGCTGCTTCCTCCGCTGCTACTGCTGGTCTCGATTCTTCTGGTAACCACATTCTTACGCAGATACTGATCTCTGGTATCATTGATCTTTGGCTTTTTACCGTCGACATACTGGTTCGTTGCGGTAGTATCCTTCGCTTTGTTCTGATGCAGATTCACCGCTGCATAGATCAGAGCGACCACAAGTCCTACCAGGATCCAGGGAGCAAATGTCATAGGCATGCTTTCCTGGCTCTCCTCCATGGTCCGGGTCACATAACTGATACAATTCTTATATGCTCTGTAGGGGCTTTCGTCTATGTAGTCATCCACTGCATACAATGCCTGGTCGATCTCATAATCACCAAAATAATCATAGACATTTCCGCAGGTGGACAGCCAGCTTCCCTTCTGTCCCTCATAGGAATTATCCAGAAGCAGAACGCCGTTGCCATGTACCTTGTTATAGCCGTAATTATTGTAATCATAGAAGTTATCTGCCAGATCTCTCATAGCAGTGCTCCAGTCGGTGCTGCCGACCTCCTTCGCATGAAATGCCTCCGGAAGATCCGGATCCTGCAGATCATATTCTACCGATTCGGAGATTGTTACGATGACGATATCTGCCTGAATCTTCTCCTCACACTCCGCAATATATTCCCGCAGACTCTGCTCCTCTTCATCCGTCAACATATCCGCATAGTCATATACACGCTCTGTGGGCTCCTGACTGTTGCCCCGTATGGGCTTAGGCGTAAGTGCATGAACAACTGCCGCTCCGATAGTGATCACTGCCAATATTCCGGCAATGATAAACCATATTTTAAAATATTTGAAGTACTGTCTCAGTGCTTCTCTCTTAATATCTTTTTCCATTGTCCCGTTATCCTTCCCTCATAATCTCTACAGCAGACTGGCAATCGCATTTACCATGCATAAAATTGCCGCCAGTGTCACACCAAGTGTTCCTGCGTAAGCCCACACCTTTGCTTTGGAAATCGGTGCGGTACCTACCAGTTTACCGGTCTGTCCGTTCACATAGAAAGGATACTCTTTCCCCTTATAGGTATAATCATACTTCCATACCGGCAGAAGTCCATAATTTACCTCACTGCCTGTTACGCTGATATTTTCTCCCAGTTTGCGGACGCTGGAATAACCGGAATAGCTGTCATGCAGCATCTTCTGCGCATCTTCCTGCATCTTCGCCTTCGCCCGGCTCTCCACCAGATCGGAGGTCATATTGTAACGCTCACTGTAAAATCCGGACAGGTACTCCGGTTTGAACTCCTGAAGTTCCTTATAATCAAAAGGCTCCATCAGATCCATGACATCATCCGGCATTCCGATGGATGCATCCACCGGAATCTTGTCAAAATTAATATCCATATCCCGGACAATATCATAATAAGAAGTCTCGGTATATTGGGTATTACCGGTAGTCCAGCTACGCACCTTGGTACCTTCTCCGTGGAATGTACAATTGGTATCATAATCATAAAACCAGAATGGTACATAATCACCGTGGATACCATTCAGTCTCACCTCAGACAGAAAATCTGTCGGCGCAAAAATACATTTTTCAAATTTATCACGGATCAGCTTTTTGCAGCCTTCCTTACCCATACGGAACGGTATCAGCATATGCGGTGTATAGCTTCCGGCTATCTGATCGTCTACGATCACATAGTTGTCGCAGTAGGGGCACTGAGTTGCGGAGGTACTCGCTGTCATTGGTATTTCACCACTACAGTTTGGACATACCTTATTCACCTTTTTCAGGGCTTCCCCTTCGGCTGCCGACAGCTTTCCTTCCGGTTGATCTGCTCCTGCTGCCTGGGACGCTTCCGACGCAATACTGTTTTCGTCACCGCTCGTCTCGATCACGCCATCCTGGCGTTCTTCACTGTCCTCGCTCTCACAGAAAGGACAGAACATTTTCTTTCTCTCCGGGCTGTAGACCACATTACCGCCACAGTTTTTACACTTAAAGATCATCTTACCCCTCGCCTTCTGCCTTTTACGACATTTTTCTTAATGGAACTTCCTATATCTTACCATACATTCTGACGTATTTCCATATGCTAAAATTGCACTTAATCTTTTCTTATCGTTCGCTCCCCTGCTATCTCACGCTTTCATCAGCTCCGCATAATCTTCCGGCAGAAAACGGTGATAGATCACATGACACCCTTCGTCACGAAAGCAATAGCAATAAGGGTCCCCCATCCCTTCCGGGAAACGGATCATAACATCAAAATCCTCACCCTGCATCTCTTCCACATAAATATTCTCGGAGTGACTTAAAAATAACCGTCGTATATCCTCGAGCTTACAATCATGTTCACCGATCAGCCGGATCAATTCATAGATAAATCCTGTCTCCGCAAAATGCTCATGGACATAAGCACTGCCCTCCTCCGGAATACAGAGACAGAAGCGGTCTCCTCTGCGGGTAACATCAAGGTTTCCAAGCTTCCGCGTCATACTCTCCGGCTGTCCGGCAAGTGTGATTTCCATCTGTTCGGCCGTATCTTCAGTATCCAGTAAATGATTCAATGTAGTTAAAGGATAATACAGGCGGATTTTCTCTCTGCGAAACCCTAACTTAGCCTGTTCCTCCTGGATCACATCCATAAGATTTTTCTCTAATTTATCAAAAGTCATATGCTATTTCCTTATAAAAATTTGTCCAGTTCCGTCTCTACGATCTGTTTTTTCTTCACCTTCGGGGAACGGAGCACTTTCCCCTGCGACACAACCATATCCACATTACGAAGTGCCCTTATGTCCTCCAAAGGATTCTTCTCCACCACGATCATATCCGCGCATTTACCGGGTTCCAGTGTACCGGTGATATCTCCGATGCCTGCCATTTCGGCTCCCCGGCAGGTAGCGGTGTACAGTGCAAAAGTATTGGAGACTCCCACATACTTGTGGAAGTAGTATAATTCTCTCCAGAAATCATACTGGGTGATCCAGGGGCATCCCACATCATTGCCCAGTACCACAGGAATATCGTTGGCAATCGCCGCCTTCGCACAGTCAATGATACCTTCAAATACCACATTGCCGTTAAACTGTTCCACTTCGGAAGCATTAGTAATGGAACGATCGAACAGTGCATAAGGAAGCGCCGGAGACAATGTAGTACACAGAAATGCATTGTGTTCCTTAAAAAGCGCTATCATCTCTTCGTCCGCTTTTGCACCGTGTTCGATAGAGTCTACCCCATTCTGCAGAGCAACTTTTACCCCCTTAGGAGACTCCACATGAGCCGCTACCTTATATCCCATGGCATGCGCTTTATCGCAGACTGCCTTTACCATTTCGGGAGCCATTTTTAATTCACCGGGCACCCCTTTTTCTTTCGCATCCAGTACGCCGCCGGTGATCATGAGTTTTACCAGATCCACCTTCTGTGCTTTGGCAATTTCCAAATGCTGCAAAGCTTCTTCGATGCTGCCTGCCGCGATTGCCACGGAGCCGGCCATATGTCCGCCGGGGACAGAGATGCCTTCGTTCGCTGCGAGGATTCTGGGCCCTGGCTTTTTGCCTGCGGCAATGTCATCCCGCAGTCTGGTATCAAAATCTCCCAGGCCTCCCACGGTACGGATCGTGGTCACACCACTGTACAGCTCGTCTTTGGCAAAGCCACAGACCATGTGATAGGCGATCGCTTTGGTCAGACCATTGCTCATGATCTTTTTCACCAACGCTTCATTGTCTCTCTGCTTCTTCTGCGGCTTTCCGTTACCCGCCAGATGTACATGCATATTGATCAGTCCGGGCAGGATATATTTTCCCTGCAGGTCGATCTCTTCATACCAGGAAGCCTTCAGGTTTCGTTTCCCGGCTTCTTCCGCTGGCAGAATCTCTGTAATCCTCTCATTTTCCACCAGAATGACCTGCCCCTCCTGTACCTGCATGTCTTTTGTACCGTTTAAGATTTTTCCATTTGTAAATACATATTTCATAAAGCGTTCCCTGCCTTTCCATGTGTCTCAGACTTCCAAATACTGAAATTATACCGTATTAATCCCCAGCCGCAACCACATTCATTTTAATCTATCTGCCGTAATCTACGTAAGAAAATGGCATAACCCGCCATTCCTGATGATAGTTTAGTGATAGAAAAAGGTGATACTTATTAGATTATATAACATAACAAAAGAGGATTCCATTGTTGGCTTTCAACAAAGAATCCTCTTTTTTCAAGGGTTTTGAGCCCTTATTTTTTGTGCAATTGTTCTATTACTTATAGTTTACGATTTGTCCGAAGTCAGCCTTCAGGGAAGCGCCACCTACCAGACCACCGTCGATGTCAGCCTGTGCAAACAGTTCGGGAGCGCTGGAAGCAGATACGGATCCGCCGTACTGGATACGGATAGCTGCTGCGGTTGCATCATCATAGATCTCAGCGATGCACTCACGGATTGCCTTACATACTTCCTGTGCCTGCTCGGTAGTAGCTACTTTGCCGGTACCGATCGCCCAGATGGGCTCGTATGCGATCACAGCGGTTGCTGCCTGTGCGGCAGTTACATTCAGGAATGCGATCTTGATCTGCTGACGGATGAAGTCGATGGTAACACCCTGCTCTCTCTGCGTCAAAGTCTCACCACAGCAGATGATGGGAGTAATGCCATGTTCGAAAGCCTTGAGGACTTTCTTGTTCACGGTCTCGTCAGTCTCTGCAAAGTACTCTCTTCTCTCGGAGTGACCGATGATCACATACTTCACACCTGCATCATCTAACATTGCGGGAGAAATCTCGCCGGTGAAAGCACCCTTCTCCTCGAAATACATATTCTCGGCACCAATCATGATATTGGAACCCTTTGCTGCCTCCATAGCGGGAATGATGTCGATTGCGGGAACGCACAGCAGTACGTCTACTTCATCATTTGCTACGAGGGGCTTTAAAGTATTGATCAGTTCTACTGCCTGGCTGGGAGTCATGTTCATCTTCCAGTTGCCGGCAATGATCTTCTTTCTTGCCATAACCATACACCTCTTATTTTTTATCGTTCTTATTGTATACCGGAGAATGCCTGAGGCATTCTCCTCAGAATAACTTATTCCTTATCGTCTGCTGCGGCAACTCACGGCGTTGCCTTCACAACATCTGCTTATTTGTCGTCTGCTGCTGCCACGCCGGGAAGCTCTTTGCCTTCCAGGAACTCCAGGGAAGCTCCGCCACCGGTAGAGATGTGGCTCATCTTGTCAGCGAAACCAAGCTGGTTAACAGCTGCTGCGGAGTCACCACCACCGATAATGGTAGTTGCATCGGTCTCAGCCAGAGCCTTCGCTACAGCGATGGTACCTGCTGCCAGGGTAGGATTCTCGAATACGCCCATAGGTCCGTTCCATACAACGGTCTTAGCAGTCTTAACAGCCTCAGCATACAGAGCTGCGGTCTTGGGTCCGATATCGCATCCCTCTCTGTCTGCGGGCATGTTGGTAACATCATATACCTGAACCTCAACAGGAGCATCGATCGGGTTAGGGAAATCAGCGATGGTTACGGAATCAACAGGCAGTAACAGCTTCTTGCCCAGCTTCTCAGCCTTTTCCATCATTTCCTTACAGTAGTCGATCTTGGTATCATCTACCAGAGACTTACCGATTTCATATCCCTTTGCCTTTAAGAAGGTGTAAGCCATACCACCACCGATGATCAGGGTATCACACTTCTCTAACAGGTTGGAGATAACGTTCAGCTTGTCTGCAACCTTTGCACCACCCAGGATAGCTACGAAAGGTCTTACGGGATCTTCTACAGCCTTACCTAAGAAGTTGATCTCCTTCTCCATCAGGTAACCTACTACGTTCTGACCACCCTTAGCGGTGATGAACTTGGTAACGCCTGCTACGGAAGCATGTGCTCTGTGAGAAGAGCCGAATGCATCACATACATACAGATCAGCCAGGTCAGCCAGTTCTTTGCTGAATTTCTCACCGTTCTTGGTCTCTTCTGCGCCACGGAAACGGGTATTCTGAAGCAGAACAACGTCGCCTTCCTTCATGTTCTCAACAGCCTTGGTAGCTGCTTCGCCGGTTACATTGTAGTCAGCTACGAAAGTAACCTCTTTGCCCAGCTTCTCGGACAGTCTCTTGGCAACAGGTGCCAGAGATTCGCCTTCGTTGGGGCCATTCTTTACCTTGCCCAGATGAGAGCAAAGAATTACCTTGCCGCCATCGTTGATCAGCTTCTTGATGGTAGGCAGAGCTGCAACGATACGGGTATCGTCAGTGATCTCACCGTTCTTTAAGGGAACGTTAAAGTCGCATCTTACCAGGACTCTCTTTCCCTTTGCGTTAATGTCATCTACAGATTTCTTATTTAATCCCATGGTATTAACCTCCAATTATTTTAGTATCTAAAAAGGGCCCGGTCCTTGTAAGACCGGACCCTGATAGGTCTTTACGCGTTAACGCCTGTCGGCTTATGCTAACTCGCTGAAATACTTGATGGTACGAACCATCTGAGAGGTGTAGCTGTTCTCGTTATCATACCAGGATACAACCTGTACCTGAGTATTGCCATCTTCCATAGGAGCAACCATGGTCTGAGTTGCATCGAAGATGGAACCGTAGGTGCTGCCTACGATATCGGAAGATACGATCTCATCGGTGTTGTAACCGAAGGACTCGGTAGAAGCAGCCTTCATTGCTGCGTTGATCTCTTCCTTGGTTACAGCGCCCTTAACTACTGCTACCAGAATGGTGGTAGAACCGGTAGGGGTCGGAACACGCTGAGCGGAGCCGATCAGCTTGCCGTTCAGTTCGGGAATTACCAGGCCGATTGCCTTAGCTGCACCGGTAGAGTTGGGAACGATGTTGCAAGCGCCTGCACGGCTTCTTCTCAGATCGCCCTTTCTCTGAGGTCCGTCAAGGATCATCTGGTCACCGGTATAAGCGTGAACAGTGGTCATGATACCGCTCATGATAGGTCTGCAATCGTTCAGAGCCTTAGCCATAGGTGCTAAGCAGTTGGTGGTGCAGGAAGCTGCGGAGATAACGGTATCTTCGGGCTTCAGGGTCTTGTGGTTAACATTGTATACGATGGTAGGAAGGTCGTTACCTGCGGGAGCAGAAATAACAACTTTACGGGCACCGGCAGTGATATGTGCGGAAGCCTTCTCCTTAGAGGTGTAGAATCCGGTACACTCCAGAACTACATCAACCTTTAATTCACCCCAAGGAAGCTTGCTTGCGTCAGCCTCTTTGTAGATGGTGATGGTCTTGCCGTTAACGGTGATGCTGTCCTCGCCAGCCTCAACGGTGCTTGCATACTTGTAAACACCCTGAGAAGAATCATACTTCAACAGATGTGCCAGCATCTTAGGGCTGGTTAAATCGTTGATTGCTACTACTTCATATCCTTCTGCATCGAACATCTGTCTGAATGCAAGACGACCAATACGGCCGAAACCATTAATTGCTACTCTTACTGCCATTTTAGTTTCCTCCTAAAATATTAATTTTATATCTTTTGACTTACTGTGATTCACAGATTGTCAAAATTTTATCAGCAAATTCATTTTACCTAATTCCTCTTTATAATTCAAGATGTAAATGCAAAATATTTGTGATTTTGTGGTAAATTTTACAGTTTGTTTAGAAATGGTATGATTTTTGCTCCGTTTTTTGCTATACTGTACCCTGTAAATGACTTACAACAGAATGATAACCAGAAAGGATAAAAAATATGTCTATCAAAGCAGATTGTCATCTTCACTCTTCTTTTTCCGGAGATGCCCAGGCTCCCATGCCGGAGATGATCGATAAAGGGATCTCTCTTGGACTGGAAACCATGTGTTTCACCGAGCATAACGATTTTGATTATCCAAATACTGAGGAAGGTCCCGGCAGTATCTTTTTGCTGAATACAGATTCTTATTTGTATGACATCCTCCGCTGCCGCGCCAAATACGAAGGGAAAATGCGGGTTCTCTTCGGTGTGGAATTAGGCTTGCAGCCGCATCTGGCCGACCAAGACGAAGATTTTACTTCCGCCTATGATTTTGATTTCGTCATTGGCTCTACCCACCTGTGCCGGGGAATGGATCCCTATTACCCCGAATATTTTGAGAAGTTTTCCTCCGAGGAGGAAGCCATCCGTGCTTATTTTGCAGAGACGCTGGAAAATCTGAAATGCCATGACGATTATGACGTCTTAGGGCACTTGGATTATATCGTCCGTGTGGCGCCTTCCAAGGACAAAAATTACTCCTACGATAAATATAAGGATGCCATCGATCCGATTCTGGAACTGTTGGTTCACAGTGGCAAGGGCCTGGAATTGAATACCGGAAGCTTCCGCTATGGTCTCAGACAGCCTCATCCCTGTACCGATGTTCTCCGCCGCTATCACGAACTGGGCGGCGAGATCATTACCGTTGGCAGTGATGCCCACAAAGCACAGGATGTAGGATCCTATCTGGATCTGGCCTCCGAGATTCTGCAGCTGTGCGGTTTCAAATATTATACGATCTATGAAAAACGCAGCCCGGAATACCACAAGCTGTAATTTTCTTTATTCCCTATCCTCCAAGCTGAATGTGTTCCTTCATCAGCTCGCGAAGCAACGCATCCGCTGTCCATGAGACATTATACGGTGTCACAATCGCCTTCAGGGCAACCGGTGGTAAGCCGGTTGCCTTATATTCTGCCAGGAATGCATCCACCTGTTGCGAATCCATTCCGGAAAACACCAGCATTTCCATTGCAAAATCAGGACCGTTATATATTTTTCCATTCTTATGAAAACCGCTGATTTCCGCCAGTGTTCCGATCTTCTGTCCATAGTCCCTGCGGTTCACCGCCGTCACATCCACACCTATTTTCTCCGCTGCCACACGCACAGCCCGGTCTTTTTGTGTACTCACGCCAAACAATAATATTTTTGCCATTATATTTCCTCACAGTCCATCACCCGGAAGCCGTTCTTTTCCAGCAATTGTGCAAATACTCCCTGTCCGGGGATGAGTTTACCGGTAAAGCTTCCATCATAAATCTGTTTTACGCCGCAGCTGGGGCTTCGTGACTGTAAGATTGCCAGATCGATGCCATTCTCTTTGGCGATCCGCAGAGCCTCCTCTGCGCCCTCCCGAAACTGCCTGTCCACATTTACGCCTTTACAGTTTATGACCTCACCGCTCACGATCTCCGACGGATCCCTCGGGGTCGGAAGTCCTCCCAGCACCTCAGGACATACCGGGATCACCTCATGCCCTTCCAGATATTTTGCCACACGCTCGCTGTAATTATTTTTCCCGTTATATTTACAGTTTTCGCCCAGCAGACAGGCACTGACCAGTATTTTCATCGTAATCTCCAGCTTTCCGTTATTATGTCTGTTACAATAGCGGCGCGATCAGGCGCATGATACACTGCCAGCCTCTCACTGCCATATTTTTTCTTCCATCCCGGTATTTATCGGTGACTTCCTCACTATCCTGTAACAGCTTATCAAAATCCGCCTCAATATCCCGGATGGCATCACAGCCGTGCATCCACACACCGTTTTCAAAATGATGATACAGGCTCCGGTAATCCATATTGATAGTACCGACGGTCGCCGTATCCCCATCACACAGCATCTGCTTCGCATGCAAAAAGCCCGGGGTATATTCATAAACCCGCACACCCTGGCGCACCAGTCCGGAATAATAGGATCTGGTCACACCGTAAATGATTTTTTTATCCGGAATACCCGGGGTAAATACCCGTACATCCACGCCACGTTTTGCCGCCAGTCCCAGCTCTCTCGTCATCTCATCACTGATGATCAGATAAGGAGTTGCCACATAGAGGCGTTTCTTCGCCGTCTTGATCAGGTTCAGGTAGACATTCTCACCCACCGGCTCTCCGTCCAGCGGAGAATCCGCATAGGGCTGTACATAGCCGGATGCCTTCTGCACATTTCCATCTTCCGCACCTTCCTGCGATGCCTTCAGATACTTTTCATAATCGGTATCCGCCTGTCCCATAACATTCCACATTTCCAAAAACATCATGGTAAAATTCTGTACCGCTCTGCCGGTCAGCTTCACACCGGTATCCTTCCAGTAGCCGTAAGGATGCGTGATATTAAAATACTCATCTGCCAGATTATATCCACCGGTGAATCCTACTTTTCCGTCGATGACCATGATCTTGCGATGGTCGCGGTTATTCATGAAAATATTTAAAAAGGGCACTACATAGTTAAATACCCGGCACTGTACACCGATGGCATTCATGCGGTCTATAAAGCTTTTATCCAAAAAGCCGATACAGCCCACATCGTCGTACAGAATACGGACTTCCACGCCCTCGGCAACCTTTCTTGCCAATACATCCTTCAGCCGTGCAAAAGCCTCCGCCTCCTCTATGGCATGATATTCCAGGAATATAAAGTGCTTTGCCTTCTCCAGCTCCTTAAGCTGTTCCTCGTATCCCAGATAAGCTTCCGGATAGAATTTCACGGCTGTCGTATCATACACCGGATAATTACCATACTTCCAGATATAATGGCATTGATTTGCCAGCAGAGGATCTTCCTGCTCCAGCTGCTGCAATATTGTCTCATCCTGAACATTCAGAGGAATCAGTTGTGCATCCACATCCTCAAATTTCCGGATGATTTTATGCATAGCCTCTTTATGTCCGAACAATCCGTAAATACACAGACCGAACACAGGAAATGCCAATATTACAATGATCCAGGGCATCTTAAATGCGGCATTGGTATGTTTTCCATAAATCCTGAGCGCCACTACCAGCGCAAACAGGCTGGTCAGCAGAGAGATCACTGAAGAATACTGATACAGTTTGATCATCAATATCAGTATCCAGCCGATCTGTAAGAGCACAGCCAATGCTGCAAACACAATTCTTCCTATACTGTTTTTCACATTCCCTTTTACTTCAGAACGCATCTGCTTTTTCTTACCCATAATGTCCTCTTTTCTCTTTCGTTCTGCCAGATCATAAGTAATCTCCCCCTCACAGACTGCCTGCACTGCGCACAGACAGCCATGAATGTATTCTATGGGGGATTGTTTTATGGTATAACATTTTTGCAAAAATCTCAATAGGTCTATGGACTACAACTGTCCTCTTTTGTCTGCCTAACCACAGTTTCTGTCACACAGTACCACCACTGTAGACGGCGTGGTCTGGGCAGGAATGCTTCTCGTGGAAGAGGAATAGATGACCACCAGATTATGGTTCGCGGGACTCGCCTGGAAATACTGGTTGTTCACGGTACGCACATCCACTGTGCCATCCAGATTCAGCTGCAATGTCTGCTCCTCATTGACCAGGGAATTGCTGTAGTAGCTCACATCCACATTCCGGTCGCTTCTCTCTTCAGCCACTACCACTGCCGTATACTGAGGCGGATAGATCAGGGGCATGGGCGCATCGTTGCGATACCAGAAGGTTGCCATCATTCCCACTGACAACGTAGTAAAATCCACCACATAGGTATCGGGGTTGATAAAAAAGTTCACGGTATTGCCATCCGTATCCTCGATAGTGGCAAATAGCAGGCATCCATCAGCTCTGCGACCGCCCTGCCCTGCCGGCACCAGATCCACGATCGTTCCCTTCATGGAACAGAAGCTGTTTCTTCTCATAGGTCTCTGAAACGAAAATCGATAATCCATAGTCTCTCCTGTGAATTATAAAAGCTTTCTTCTATTATATGCACGCCCCCGCTGTTGATGTTACGTGTCGTGATAAAAATATAGGACCACTATTGTAAAATAGTGATCCCTGTTTTCCTACAGGACAATGGTCCCGCCGCCCAGTACATGTTCGCCCTGATAGAACACCATAGCCTGTCCCGGTGTAGCGGCACGCACCGGTGCATCAAAAGTACAAAGCACTCTGCCGTCCGGCTGTCTGGTAAGGGTTCCGTACTCTCCCTTATGGTTGTAACGGATCTTCGCCAGTACTCTGATGGGTTCTGTGATATTCTCCACTGCCATATAATTCACATTTTCACATAATACTTTATCCGTGAAAAGTTCCTGATTGGAACCGATCACCACCTCATTGGTCTCGGGGCGGATGGCTGTAACAAACACCCTCTCTCCCATGGGGAGTTCCAATCCTCTGCGCTGTCCTAAGGTATAATGGGTAATCCCCTTATGATGCCCCAGTATCCTGCCGTCCTCCGTGACAAAATTGCCCGGTCCCGGCACTTTTTCGCCGGCTTCTCTGTCAATAAAAGAAGCATAATCATTATCCGGCACGAAACAGATCTCCTGACTGTCCGGCTTATGCGCCACCGGAAGTCCCGCTTCCTCTGCCAGGGCACGGATCTCATCCTTGGTGTATTCTCCCACCGGCATCAGAGTATGTGAAAGCTGATCCTGGGTCAGATTATACAGCGCATAGGTCTGGTCCTTCGCCGCCGTAACGGAATTGCGGATAGCAAAACGACCGTTTGGCAGTCTGTCGATCCTCGCATAATGTCCCGTGGCAATATAATCCGCACCGATCTCTAAGCTCCTCTGTAACAGGGATTCCCATTTCACGTAACGGTTGCAGGCGATGCAGGGATTCGGTGTATGACCTCTTAAATACTCGTCCACAAAATAATCCATGACATGACACTTGAACTCTTTTTTAAAGTTCATGACATAATAAGGAATCTCCAGTCTCTCTGCCACTCTTCTGGCGTCATCCACCGCAGACAATCCGCAGCATCCGCCATTGGCTTCCTTCACCGCTTCCTCCTCGTCCTGCCAGATCTGCATGGTAACTCCGATCACATCATAGCCCTGTTTTTTTAATAACATGGCTGCCACGGAGGAATCCACGCCTCCGGACATGCCAACCACTACTTTTTTCTTCATAGATCTTAATAGTCTTCCTCTTCTTCGCCCTCACTGATATCGTTCTTGGGCTTCTGCAGGCCTTCAATGGTGATGTGGTTCTTCTCCGCATAATCCCACAGAGCTGCATGGATGGCTTCCTCTGCCAAAAGTGAGCAGTGTACCTTTACGGGAGGCAGTCCGTCCAGAGCCTCCATTACCGCCTTGTTCGTTACCTGCAAAGCTTCCTGGATGGTCTTGCCCTTTACCAGTTCGGTAGCCATGGAGCTGGTAGCTACGGCAGCACCGCAACCGAAAGTCTTGAACTTTGCCTCTCTGATGATCCCGTTCTCGTCAATGTCCAGGAACATTCTCATAATATCTCCGCACTTGGCGTTACCCACAGTACCTACGCCGCTGGCATCCTCGATCTCCCCGACATTTCTGGGGTTTTGAAAGTGATCCATTACTTTTTCACTGTACATGTATCTGTTATCCTCTTCTTTCTTGCTTAGTTGTTCTTCTGACTTTTCAGAAAATCTTCATATAAAGGAGACATATCCCGCAGTCTCTGGACGATTTTCTTGACTTCTTCCGCTACGATATCCATCTCTTCCTTCGTGCTATCCTCAGACAAGGTCAGACGTAAGGAACCGTGGGCTTCCTCATGCTTTAAACCAATGGCTAACAGCACATGGGAAGGATCTAAGGATCCGGAAGTACATGCAGATCCGCTGGAAGCACAGATTCCCTTCATATCCAGCATGATCAGCATGGATTCTCCCTCGATAAACAGGAAGGAGAAATTGATATTATTCGGAAGTCTCTTCGTGCGGTGACCGTTCAGCCAGCAATGAGGGATCTCGTTCTCCAGACGTCCGATCAGATAATCACGCAGTTCGATCTCCTTGCGGGTCTTACTGTCCATAATACGCATAGCACGCTCTACGGCTGCCCCCAGTCCCACGATGCCGGGGATGTTCTCTGTACCGGCTCTGCGGCTTCTCTCCTGCGCTCCGCCGTGTACAAAAGAACGGATCTTTACGCCTTTACGGATGTATAAAAAGCCGATTCCCTTGGGGCCGTTTAATTTATGACCGCTGGCACTGAGCATGTCAATATGCATCTCATCCACATGAATGGGAACCTGTGCATACGCCTGTACCGCATCGGTATGAAACAATACGCCGTGCTCTTTTGCGATCTCACCGATCTCGGCGATGGGCTCGATGGTACCGATCTCGTTGTTGGCAAACATCACGCTGATCAGAATAGTATCGGGGCGGATGGCTGCTTTCAGCTCGTCCAAGCTGATCAGTCCGTCTCTGTCCACATTCAGATAGGTGATCTCAAAGCCTCTCTTCTCCAGATACTCACAGGTATGGAGAATGGCATGGTGCTCGATCTTCGTGGTAATAATATGTTTTCCCTTAGAAGCATAAGCTTCTGCGGTGGCTTTTAATGCCCAGTTGTCGGACTCCGAACCACCGGCGGTAAAATAGATCTCTTCCGGCTTCGCTCCCAGGCTGTCCGCGATGGTCTGGCGAGCATGATCCATAGCCTTTTTGCTCTCGGCGCCCAGACTGTAAATGGTGCTGGCATTGCCGTAATATTCACTGAAATACGGGAGCATCGCATCTACGACCTCCGGTGCTGTTTTCGTAGTCGCTGCATTATCTAAATATATCATATTGCCTCATTTCTGCATATCTTGTAACTGATCATGCACATTTTACTGCTATTCATGATAGCATTCACTTTACTGTTCTGTCAACAAGGTCATCGGAATATACTTTTGCAAGATCTTTTAAGCCAAAAAGGTCAAAAAATCCGCTTATGAAACATGCCAAACGTCATCCCCTGATCTTCGGTACTATCATTCTGACTGCAACCGGCCTTATCACCCGTGTCATTGGATTTTTCTACCGTATCTATCTGTCCAGGCTCTTCGGTGAAGAGGGAATGGGCATCTATCAGCTGCTCAGTCCGGCATTATCCCTATCTTTTTCCCTTACAGCCGCCGGATATCAGACCGCCATTTCGAAATATGTGGCGGCGGATAGTGCCAAACGCCCTTCCGGGAATTTAAAGCCGCTGCTGGCCGGGACCAGTATCACCTTACCCCTGTCTCTTGTAACAAATGCCATTTTGTTTTTCTCTGCGGATCCTATCGGTATTTTTCTATTAAAAGATCACCGTACCGTACCCATGCTGCGGATCCTGTCCTTCTCTGTCCCCTTTGCCGCGCTGCACGCCTGCATCAACGGTTATTTCTATGGGAAAAAGAAAGCTTCCGTGCCTGCTCTTACACAGCTTTTAGAGCAGCTTGCAAGAGTCAGCTGCGTCTTTCTTGTCACCGGAGCCGATCTGGCAGAAGGTCGTACTCCCTCCATCAATGCTGCGGTTCTCGGTCTCACCGTAGGCGAGATCTTTTCCATGCTGATCGCTCTGGTCTGCCTGTATATACATCTGTATCCGGACAGTAGTATTCTTTCCCTGCAAAATATCTGTCCTTCTGTTCCGGTCTATCGGGATCTGCTTGGTATGGCACTGCCTCTGACCGCCAACCGTATCGTTCTGAACATTTTACAAAGTATCGAAGCCGTCTCCATTCCTCGGAAACTTCTGCTCTACGGTTATGATACCACCACAGCCTTAAGTGTATACGGAGTCCTTACCGGCATGGCCATGCCCATGATCTTTTTTCCTAACGCCCTTACCAGCTCCGTGGCGGTGCTTCTCCTGCCCACCATCTCCGAAAATCATGCCAAAGGAGACCGTGGAGCCGTCATAAACGCCACCCTGCGCACCGTAAAATATTGCAGTCTCATGGGTGCCTGTTGTCTATGCGGCTTTCTGTTTCTGGGTGACTGGATGGGAACGGAACTGTTCCACAGTGAACTGGCCGGTCATTTTATCGTGACTTTGGGATTCATCTGTCCTTTTCTGTATCTGGATACCACTCTCTCCAGCATTTTGCAGGGTCTTGGCATGGCGGGACGGATCTTTGCCTCCAACGTGGTCTGTCTTCTGATCCGGCTCCTGTTCGTATTTTTTGCCATTCCCGTGATCGGTATGCAGGGATATCTGTGGGGGATTCTGGTCAGCCAGCTGGTACTTGCCGGAATCTATTTTTTCTGTCTGTATCACTTCTTCCGAAAAAATTAAAAAATACCTCCGGTGTCTTGCTTACGCCTAACAGACGGAGGTAACTATTCTGTAAATACCGTTTTGCTTCCCACAAAGTACTGGTACTGCTGTAAGATCTGGTCCTTACGCATATCGGAGATCGCCTTCTCCACATCCAGGGAATGGATATCGCTGTCCCTGCCAATGTAGCCGAAATCGTCCTGTTTGTGGAACGTAATGGAGATGTCCTCTAACGGTGCGTTGGATTTCTGCTCCTGAACCGGAGCTTCCTCCTTCGCCGCTCCGGGATTCCCGGAATTTATCTGTTCCGAAGATGCTACATGGGATTCTTGTCATTCAGGACACTCTTTAATTCATCCATAAAGGTGTTCACGTCCTTGAACTCCCGATATACGGAAGCAAATCTTACATAAGCTACCGCATCCAGATCTTTCAGCTTATTCATCACAAGTTCACCGATGGTTCCGCTGGGGATCTCACGTTCTTCCCGGTTGAAGATCTCGTTCTCCACCTCGTCTACCAACGTCGTGATCTGTTGTGCGCTGACCGGACGTTTATGGCAGGCTCTGAGTACTCCGGCCTCGATCTTGGCACGGTCATACGCCTCTCTGTTATTATCCTTTTTAATAATGATCAGCGGAATCGTTTCGATCTTCTCGTAAGTGGTGAATCGCTTGCCGCATTCATCACACACACGGCGACGGCGAATGGAATTGTTATCTTCCGCCGGTCTCGAATCGATCACTCTGGTATTTTCATGGCTGCAGAACGGACATTTCATAGGCATCCTCCTCTTAAAAACCACGTGTTATTTATACGGATATTATAAGAGAATCAGCAGTTAATGTCAACTAAAATTATGTCCGGACCGATCTGCCTGATGTCCTTGTATGGGATAACGATATTCGGTTCACAGCGCAGGAATCCCAGCCACTGGTTTCCTCCGGGCACCATGATCTTACAGATGCATCCGCTGCACTCATCGAACTCCAGATCACAGACATGCCCCAGCTTTTTACAGTCTCTGACATTGATCACATCTTTGCATTTTAATTCGGAAAAAAACATCGGTGCCTACTCCCACCTTCTTTCTATAATATATGGCAGTATTCTTATTTTGGTTCGGGAAATACTGGAAAATCCGTTTCCAAAGTATATCCCTGCAATGTCCTGTGAATACTGTAGTTATCAAAAACAGTAACGATCTGGGAGGTCTCTATGGTACAGGGAAAAGTGGAAATCTGCGGTGTCAATACAGCAAAGCTGCCTTTGTTAAAGGCGGCAGACAAGGATGCTTTATTTGCGAAGATCCGCGAAGGAGATACCGCTGCCCGAGAGACCTATATCGAAGGGAATTTACGTCTGGTCCTAAGTGTGATCAAGCGTTTTTCGAGCAGTGCGGAGAACGTGGATGATCTGTTCCAGATCGGCTGCATCGGGCTGATCAAAGCCATTGACAACTTTGACTCCACACTTGGTGTAAAATTTTCCACTTATGCTGTGCCAATGATTATCGGTGAGATGCGTAGATATTTACGGGATAACAACAGTATCCGTGTATCCAGATCCCTAAAGGATACCGCCTATAAGGCAATTTACGCAAAAGACACACTGACGAGAAAAAATCTGAAGGAGCCTACCGTTGAAGAGATCGCCGCGGAGGTTGGTATCTCCAAGGAAGACATCGTCTATGCCTTAGATGCCATGCAGAACCCCATGAGTCTCTATGAGCCGGTCTACACTGACGGCGGCGACACCCTCTATGTCATGGACCAGATCAGTGATAAAAAAAATAAGGAAGAGATGTGGGTAGAACATCTCTCCCTCAGCGAAGCCATGAAACGTCTGAACGACAGAGAGCGTCATATCATCTCTCTGCGCTTTTTCGAAGGAAAGACCCAGACCGAGGTCGCCGACATGATCGGCATCTCCCAGGCCCAGGTCTCCCGTCTCGAAAAAAATGCATTGAAAGCTATGCGGGGCTATCTTACCGCCTGAGATCAGGTCTGTGGAATCCCTGTATCATATGATGCAGCAGCCAGAAAATCACATACCCGATCACAGCCCCCAGCACATTGGTCAGGATATCGTCCACCTGAAAATATCCCCTGCCGGTGATCAGCTGGATCGTCTCCACACCGAAGCTGGTCACAAATGCTGCAAAGGTATTACGAAAAAATCCCCGAAGCCATGGGAATGCCCAGGGACAGATAAATCCATAGGGAATAAACAGCAGTACATTTTCCACGACAAACGCATGGTTCCTCGCATTCGTCCCCCAGGTAGAGAACAGTTCCAGATCCATGCCGATCCGGCTGCCATCCTCTCTGGAGAAAAAAGTGATCACAAGAATGATCATCAGATACAGAGAAAATGCCATGAGTCCCGCCATGGGAAAAGTATCCTTCCCCTTACGCTCCCGTCTGGCATTCAGTCCGTTCAGGAGCAGTCCCACAACAGCACCCGCCATGATCCCGTAGGGAAGATAGGCCAGGGTCTCCTTTAGATCCTTTATGATATATTTTAACATCATCTTATTATTTCCTTACATTTGATAGGTATCCCAATGGGAAGGTGCTTCCTCCCATATCTTCTTATCCTCGAATAAGCGGTCATTCATCCAGCCGACGGCATCCACCACGCCATCCTCGTCAAAAGAAAAATATGCTCTTTTCTTTTTTTCCTCCGGGGTCTTAAAATAATTAAAGGGCTCCGGCCATACCGTCACCATAAGCTTTTTACCGCCCTCGGGGTCCTCCGGAGCCTGTGTCTGTTCCAGGCGGTAACGCATCCCCTGATGGCATCCGGTGAATTCCGTCTTTTTTAAATATTCCATCGATAATATATCATCACGCTGTATCATGTATCTTCGTCCTTAAAATCTGTCATTCACAACCCGAAGAACAGTTCCTCTCCGTAATCTCTATAGTATCATGTATCCGTCCCGAATGCAAAGTCAAATATGCAGGCTGATCTCCTTTTTCAGCTGCCGCATGATCTTTTTTTCCAGCCTCGAAATATAGGACTGGGAGATTCCAAGAAAGCTTGCCACTTCCTTCTGTGTCATCTCCTGTCCGTCCGGTGTTCCCAGTCCGAACCGTAGCCGTACAATGGTCTTCTCCCGGTTCGACAGCTTACTTACGGCATTCATTAAAAGCTTGCGCTCCACTTCGTTCTCTATCCCTCTGTATATCACATCCTCATCCGTTCCCAGGATATCCGACAGGAGAAGTTCATTGCCGTCCCAATCCACATTTAGGGGTTCATCGATGGACACTTCCATCTTCGTCTTATTATTCCGCCGCAGGTACATCAATATCTCATTTTCAATACACCGTGAGGCATAGGTCGCCAGCTTGATATTTTTCTCCGGATTGAAGGTATTGATGGATTTGATCAGTCCGATGGTACCTATGGAGATCAGATCCTCCACGCCCACTCCCGTATTATCGAACTTTTTGGCTATGTAGACGACCAGTCTGAGATTATGTTCAATCAATATGGCCTTTGCTTCATCCTCATATTCCGTTCCCAGATCACTGATCACCCGGTTCTCCTGATCTGTGGGAAGCGGCGGTGGCAGGACCTCTGCGCCTCCGATGTAATGAATATCTCCTTTCCGCTGCCGCAGAAACGGTTCTCTGCGAATCATCTTGAATTGCATTTTCCCGGGTATTGCTATCTTTAAGATCATAGTTGCTCCTTCCTGCTTTTCCTGTCTTTTTTAACAGCGCCGGATGCAGCAGCATAGGAATCTCTCTTCCTGCGATTTCCTCTTCACTTACTGCCAGCCACACATCGCTGCATATTTTTTCCACACCATGGATCCGGATCTTCATCTGCGGAATCCTGTATCCATAGAGAATTCCATTCTTTTTCCCGACACTGTGGTAAGGAATCACCCGAAAATCCGGCAGTCCCTCCGGCCACAAAGTCTGAAATGTCACCACATCCAATACAGATACGGGGGCTCCGCTCATAGGTTCCGTCAAAGTATTGCCGGAATCCACAATCGCCGCGATACACAATGTCTGTTCCGTACCCCGGAGTACTACCTCACAATGAGTTCCAAGCTCCGTTTCTCTTCGGTATCTCCACAATAGCAGCTGCACTGTCAGAGCCCCCAGTCCCAGTGCAAGCACAATTCCCGGTACATACTGTATTCCGGCCGGGATCCCCCTCAGCACAGCCACCAGAATTCCTCCGAGCAGGAAAGTATCATACATCTGCTTTCTAAAATAACTCCATAGCGAACGCCAATTCCGGATTCGGAATGTTACTGTAAGCATCAACAATGTTCCGGGCAGCATACAGAGCAGCAGTTTAAGTAGAGCCGCTCCCTTCCATAAAAAAGGGAGCAGATAGCAGACCGCTCCGATTCCCGCTCCACACAGCAGCCGGTACCACGTGGCAGTGCGGCAGGTGCTGTGGTCTACCATGATCAGAAGTAACAGATTCATACCGAGATTCAGGAGGAACATACTGTCTAAATATAGTTCATAATGCATCACACCCCTCCTTCAGAATTATTATAAGGGGTGTCCCCAGCGGATTTTGTCAAATTTTCATCCGCCGGAACCTTTTTCATTCAATGATTTTCGACAACAGTATCCTCCGTCTTCTCCAGTCCCAAATAAGGCAAGATATTTTCATACAGCTGCCTTATAATAGGTGCTGCCACCTGTCCTCCATAATAGACTCCCTGGGGATTGTTGATAATGGCGATGGCAATCACCTGTGGATCATCGGCAGGCGCGAATCCGATAAAAGAAGAAATATAACGTCCGCTGCCTCTGGGCAGCGTCTGACTGGTCGCCGTCTTACCACCCACCCGAAAGCCCTGCACCTGTCCGTTTCTACCAGAGCCCTCCGACACCACTGTCTCCAGGATATAACGCATAGTTGCGCTAGTCTCTTCCGATACGATTCCTGTCTCCACAGGATAAGTAAAAACCTGTTCCACTTCGCCATCCCGATTCAGGGCTTCCATGCCCAAGTGAGGAGTGATCCGGTTGCCTCCGTTAATGATGGAGGATGCCGTTGTCAGCAGCTGGATCGCCGTGATCTGAAAAGACTGCCCGAAAGCCACCGTCGCCAGCTCCACATTTCCCATGTCTTCTTTTTTATGCATGATCGTTGCTGCTTCCCCGGGGAGATCGATTCCGGTTCTTTTTTTCAGTCCGAATTGCTCAAAATATTTGTAATAATTGTCTACACCGAGACGCAGTCCTACGGAGATCAGTGCCGGATTGCAACTATTCTGCATACACTGCACAAATGTCTGTGTACCATGTCCGGCGATCTTATGGCAGCGGATCCTGCGGTCATCCACGATGATAAATCCCGGGCAGGAAAATGTGCTCTCCGGTGTGACTACTCCGGCCTCCAGTCCCGCAGCGGCGGTGATGATCTTGAAGGTGGAACCCGGTTCGTAGGTATCGTTGATGCAGCCGTTGCGCCACATGGCATTCAGCTTCTCCTGCTTCTGTTCCGCAGTCAGGGTGGACGGATCCACCACCGCAATGCTTCCGTCCTCCTTCCACTCAGTCAGTTCCGGCAGTGCATAAGGGTCATTCAGATCAAATTCCGGATAATTGACCATGGCCAGGATTTCTCCGTTTCGCGGATCCATGGCGATGATGTAGACGCTGTCCGCCTCTTTGGTGGCGCAGGCCTGTTCCGCCAGCTGCGTGGCATACTCCTGGATATTACGGTCGATGCTGATCCGCAGATCCCATCCCGGCACCGGCTCTACCCGGCGTTCCCCCGCTGTGTCTACCTCGATTCCTTTGGCATCCGTCACAGTCAGAATCATACCGGTTTCTCCCTGCAGTGTTTCCTCATAGATCACTTCCAGTCCAATGATCCCCTGATTGTCCCCTCCGGTAAAACCCAGGACTTTACTGGCCAGGTCTCCATACGGATAATATCGCTTATAATCCTCATCCACTTTTACCCCCGCCAGATCATATTCCCGGATTCTGTCACCGATGCTCTTGTCCACATTGCTTTTGACGCGTTCCATGGAAGAATATTTTTCCACACGTTTTCTCGCTTCCGTCTCCGAAATTCCCAGCTCTTTTACCAGCATGGCTATCACCTTTTCCGGTTCTGTGATCTGATTATGAATCACCGATACGGTACAGACCGTCTTGTTATCCGCCAGTACCACTCCGTTCCTGTCCAAAATACGGCCTCTTGCCGCCTTTATGCTGCGTTCTCTCTCATGCAGTCTCGTCGCCGCTTCCTCATAATAATCCGCCCTCCACACCATCAGATACAAAAGTCTCATAAACAATCCGATAAGCACCAGTGCACATATGAAAAAAATGGTCATGATCTTTTTGCGATGAAAAAAACGATTTTGCTGATCCGCCATAAAAAAACCTCACAACAAGAGCTTTTTACATTTTATTGCTCCTGCTGTGAGGCTATTCGTATGTTTTGTTTATTCATTCTGCTGATTCAGCAGATTATTGTTAATGGGACTGTCACCCATGGTATCGTCCCCGCCGACATCCGCTCCCGTAATGGGATCGATCAGACCGCCGTCGATCGGACTTACCAGATAACCGGTAGCGGGATCTTTGGGATAATTTCTCCAGTCCTCCGTAACCGTCGTCGTATCGTCACCGGTTCCGTCACCACTCTGGGAATCTCCGGACTGATCATCTCCGGTCTGAGCGTCTCCGGTCTGAGCGTCTCCGGTCTGATTGTCTCCGGTGCTCTGGTCATCTCCGTTCTCGGGAGTCTGGGTATACTGATTCGTAATCTCGATCTGTTTCTCCGCCAGTTCCTGAATCTCCTTTTCAGACAGTTCCTCCGTCATGAAGATATTCAGATAAGGCAGCACTTCCGTCAGAACATTTCGTACAATACCGGTTGCAAACTTTGCATCATCCTGAGGGGATGCATTGGCACGGTCCACGACTACATAAATGGCGATCTGGGGATCATCCGCCGGTGCATATCCCATAAAGGATACAACATACTCACCGTTTTTACGGGGAATAGTCTCTGCGGTACCGGTCTTGCCGCCGATGGCATAACCTGCAGGTCTTGCGGTTCTACCGGTTCTGCGGTCACCACCCTCTTCCATAACGGTAGCACGACAGTACTGTCTGATCTTCGCCGAAGTGCTCTCGGAGATGGTCTGTCGTAACACTCTCGGTTCAATGTTCTCCACCGTTGCTCCGCTTGCATTGGTGATCTTATCCACCATATGAGGCTCATAATAGTAACCGCCGTTGATCAGAGAGCAGAAACCGGTGATCATCTGGATCATGGTCACATTAAAGTTCTGTCCAAAGCTGTTGGTCGCCAGATCAGCGCTTCCCATCTGGTCCACCGGAAACAGCAGGCTTGCTGTTCTCGCCTCTCCTGCCAGATCCACGTTGGTCTTTAATCCAAAGTTAAAGATCTGCTGGAATTTGGCAAATTCCTCTTTGCCCATGGTGGCAGCAATCTTCATTAACGCTACGTTGCAGGACCAGGCAATGGAATCCTGTACCGATACATCACCTTCACCGCCGGAACGGTAGCTGTGGCATTTGATCGTATGTCCACCGACTTCCAGAGATCCGTTACACTGATAGTGCTCGTTGCCGGTGATGGCACCGCTCTCCAATGCTGCTGCCACGGTAAAAGGCTTCGCCGTGGATCCCGGCTCGTAGGTGGTGGAGATACAGTAGTTCTTCCACAGGTAGTTCAGATTATCCAATAGCTGCTCATCTGTCAGGGCATCGATATCTTCCTGGGTAAAATAGGTATCTGTCTTCGTCAGTACCTGGTAACCGTTGGCATTGGTCACCATCTCGATCTTACGGGATCCCAAAAGGGCGTCCGTATTCCTGGTATCGTTCAGGTCATAGGTAGGATAGCTGGCCATGGCCAAAATATTGCCGGTATTGACTTCCATGATGATGCAGCCCACATTTTCCGCACCGTTACCGGGATGTACCGCATCCTTATGCTCCTCGTTAAACTGCTTCAGATATTTCTCTACAATGCCCTGAATATTGGCATCAATGGTACTGTGTATCGTGTTGCCGTCCACTGCCGGCTTGATCGTACGCTCCAGGTTGGCATCGTCATTCAGATAGCCGTATTCTCTTCCGGTGGTTCCGTTCAGAACATCATTGTAATACTCTTCCAGACCGTACTGTCCTTCATTGTCCGCTCTGGAAAATCCGATCACATCTGCCGCCAGAGAACCGTTGGGATAGACTCTCTTATATTCCTCTTCAAACCAGACACCACGGATCTTGCTGTTCTCCAGTGCTGCCGCCTGGAATCCGCTGATCTGGTCATAAGTCATCCTCCGAAGAGGCACATACCAGGAAGATTCGGGGTGAGACGTTACATACTGCCGCACTGCCGTCATGTCCAGATCCGGAAAATTTGCACCCAATGCTTCCATGGTGGGTTCCAGATAATCCTCCCGATCCAGCATTACCCTGGCATCGATGACCAGATTATATACTTTCTCGCTGACCGCCAGCTTGGTTCCTTTGGCGTCCACAATATCGCCGCGCCGGAAAGGTAATGTTATGGAATCATATTTCTGCTGAGACAGCACCTGTTTCTCGTAAGCTGCACCATCTGCTTTCACGATCCATGTAAGACGCACCGATAAAAGAATAAATGCCAAAATGATCAGTGCATAAAGACACAGGAGCTTTTTCTGCATTTTTACGGAAAATTTTTTAGGTTTCTGTTCTTTCACACTTCGGGCCTCCCGGGCTTAGTTCTGACTGTTATCAGCCTGACGCATATAGTCATTGCTGTCGCTCTCATAATGGATTACCTGTCCCTCGGTTGCATAGGTCATTCCCAGTTCGCCGATGGCAATCCTCTTGATCTCTTCCAGGTTGATATTACTGGTAATGCGACTGTATTCTTCATCATTTGCCAGCTTCAGAGAGTTCAACTCGCTCTCCATTCTGGATACTTCCGTGATCCTGGCAGTCAGTTCTGACTGCATCTGAATATAGTTCACCAAAAAAAATGCACATGCCACCAGTGCCACCATCAGAAAAGTCACATAGCCGATGCTCATATGTCTTGCTTTTTCTCTGTTTTTTCTCGTCTCGTGAGACAGCTGTCTCCGGGGCTCTTCCATCTGCCTGCGGATCTGTAAGTCTCTCGCTGTATTATCATATATGTATGGGGTATTACTTCTTCTCTGTGCCATACTTTATTCCCACTTTCACTGATGAAATATTTAAAATTCTCTATTTCTTTTCAAACACGCGTAACTTCGCGCTCTTGGATCTGCTGTTTACTTCCAGTTCTTCCGCACCGGGCAGAATCGGTTTTCTGGTGATCACCTTTCCCTTGGAGACCTTACCGCATACACACACCGGAAATTCCGGAGGACAGGTACAGGGATTTTCATTCCTGCGGAACGCATTTTTCACAATCCGGTCTTCCAGAGAATGGAAGGTGATGATGCAGAACCTCCCACCGGGATGCAACAGATCGATCAATTCGTCCAGTGCCTTTTTCAGTACTTCCAGTTCCTGATTGCACTCAATGCGGATCGCCTGGAATGTCTGCTTGGAGGGATGTCCGTTCTGCCGCATCTTCGCCGGAACTGCAGCTTTGATGATCTCGTTTAATTCAAAGGTAGTCTCAATGGGCTTGTCCGTCCTGTTTTTTACAATATGTTTCGCAATGTTTTTCGCAAACGGATCTTCGCCGTAATCCCGGATGATGTGATACAGCTCCATCTCGGAATAGTTGTTCACAATGTCTCTCGCCGTCAGGGTCTGTCTGCGATCCATCCGCATGTCAAGCGGTGCATCAAATCGGTAAGAAAACCCTCTGTCCTCGGTATCTAACTGGTAGGAAGAGACTCCCAGATCCAGCACGATGCCGTCCACACCGGTGACTCCATATTCTCTGAGTGCCTCCACCGCATTCACGTAATTGTTGCGGATCACGGTCACTTTATCTCCAAAGCATCGTAATCTCTCCGATGCCGCCGCGATCGCCGCGTCATCCTGATCGATCCCGTAGAAATGTCCGTTCTGTAAGCGGCTGCACACTTCATATGCATGTCCGCCGCCTCCTAAGGTTCCGTCCACATAGATGCCGTCCGGTCTGATATTCAGTTGTTCGATGGTCTCATGCAACATCACAGAATAATGATTAAATTCCACGACGGTCATCCTTTCCTGCTTCTTTTAAATGGTCAGTCCCAGTCCTTCCATGGCACCGGTGATCTCATCCATATCCGCATCGGAATTCATGGCCTCCCACTTATCCTTGCTCCAGATCTCCACGCGGCTGCCGACTCCGACTAACACCACATCTTTTTCCAGTCCGGCGAATTCTCGCAAGTGTGCCGGTAACAGGATTCTTCCCTGCTTGTCCACTTCCACCGTAGCCGCACCGGCTAAGAAGAAACGGGCAAATTGTCTTGCTTCCTTATTGATCAGAGGTAATGAGGTCAGCTTCTGTTCAAAAGCGTTCCAGTCATCGCCCGCATACACAAATAAGCAGCCGTCCATTCCCTTGGAAATCACAAATTCCTCGCCCAAAGTCTCTCGGAATTTCGCCGGAATGATCAACCTGCCTTTCGTATCTAACGTATGGTTGTACTCGCTCATAAACATCGCACTCACCACCATTCATCCAAAAGGGGACTGCCACGAAAAAGGAGGGCATTTTTTCAAAAATCTACCACTTTGTGGCATTTGCCTCCACTTTCTCCCACTTTTATTATGATTTTATACTAAATTAAGGGATTTTACAAGAGAAATCAAGTAGCTTTTTTCGACGGCGGAATCCAAAAAAGCG